>Ga0255061_10000207_pt1 | contig 15672 bp, 14 predicted proteins | sample 174RNAGHGhighgp2_FD_183093 | JGI IMG/M metagenome (GOLD analysis project Ga0255061, IMG submission 183093) | Metatranscriptome of sheep rumen microbial communities from Palmerston North, Manawatu-Wanganui, New Zealand - 1742 RNA GHGhigh gp2... | ecosystem: Host-associated > Mammals > Digestive... | reverse complement strand
GGTAGTTTCTTCTGTCGTTTTATATGTGCCGTAACTAACTAACTCGCCATTATCAAAAATCGCGTATCCTGTTAAGTTAGTGGCGGCATCTAATGATAAAACTCTTTGTGTGTCAATCTTTTTGATTGGCACAATATTTTTTTTAACCTTTTTCCCGTTGCCGCCAAAGCACCTATCGCATACCGGATGCTTGCGCCAATCATCATAGGTGCGCATTTGAATATGTCCATTAGGGCATTTCATTTCTAATTCTGTATGTAAATTCTTATAACTGTCGCTAATCAATACCCACCCTTCCGAGTTGAGGTGATTAGCGACAGTATGAACATTAATGGGCATTAGGCGCCAGTGCTACCGAATCCGCCAGCCCCACGCTCTGTCTCATCGAGCGCGTCTACAACAACTGCTTTGAACTGATACACAGGCTCAATCCAGCATTGGGCAATACGGTCGCCAGCCTTAATCTCATAGTCAGAATCAGAAATGTTATCATAGAGAACGCCAATTTCACCACGATAATCTGCATCGATAACTCCAATGGAGTTGGAGAGACGCAGGCCAGTTTTCGCGCCAATGCTTGAACGAGGCGCTAACTTCATTACCCAGCCTTCTGGTAGCGCGATGCGTAAGCCGGTACGAACCTTATTACTGATAGAATGCGCGGGAATAGTGGTATCTTCAAGAGCATAAATATCCGCGCAAGCGTCGGTTTCGTGCGCATAGGCAGGGGCCTTCGCGCCTTCCTCTAAGGTTATTGGAAGTTCAATATCATAGTTATGATAACGATTTTTTACATCGTCAAAAATCTCATAGAGAATGCCAAACACGCTATTCAATAGGGTCTGCTTTTCAAAAGAAGGTTTCAAGTCATTAATTACATCACTAAGAACACTCTTAATACCTTCAAGTTCGTTTCTCATTTCACCGCGAGTTGTACTAGCGTTTTTATAGAACTGAACAATCTGCTCGGCTGCCTGCTCGCGCATAGTAGGGGTCATCGCGCCACGAATCATACCCTGAATACTCTCAATTGCGGTGGGAGTAAGTTCACTATCTGGGATTTCCATAATTGACTGGATAATATTTGTAAATGGCTCCAACTGAGTATTATCCATCATATCTGCTAGATTCATCATATTATCTGTATCTGCCATAATCTTATACCTCATTAATTGTCTTTTCAAGGGTTACTACCGCCCAAGAGTCAATAATTTCACCTTTGCTCTTCTTAGTCTTTAGGACGTAACCAGACTTTGTGAGCATGTAACCTTCTGAAAGTTGATTATCTTTCGCGGTTTGAATCTTTTTTACCGCAGCCTCTTCATCATCAACCCTATAAACTTCTGTCGTTTTAATTAGTAGTTCCATTTTCTTTACTCTCCCTTTCATTTAATTTTCTCAACTTTTGTATGAGTTCTATATAATCAAGTTTCTTGATTTCTTCTGAAATAGTTTCCGCAGTATCTTCTGCGTAAATTTCATTAAATCGCTTTTTACCAATCTTTTTTTGCAATCGACGGCGCTGTTCACGATTAAGTTTTACCTTAGCCTTCTCGACTATCATTTCAGTTGTTATACGCTGAATATTATTTAAAATTTCTTCATCAGTAGGCGCGCCAACCTGCTGTTCTGCTTCGTCATAGGTTATTCCTTGAACTTCAGCGTAACGTGCAATAATGTTATTATGTTCCATATTCTACCTCTTAAGGTATTACTCTGCTTTATGATTATAAAAAATTATCGTCCATAAAGCGGGTTTATCTAACGTTTTTATTTCTAAATAGCATTTTATATAATCAAAAAGACGTTTAGTAATAACTATAGTGTCTTCACCAGTATCATCTTTAGCGAACTGAGCCACTAGAACTTCATAAGCCCTATACTTAGCAGTTGTAAGTTCTTTGTAAATTTTAGGTTCTATGTTTCGTAAACATATCTCAATTCTTGGCGTAGAACTATGAAAATCTTCAATATATTTTTCAACGCAATCGAAGATACCAAGCGGATAGCTTTCACCATTGTCAGTCCAACCTGATATTGTTATCATTGGAGTATCTGGTGTTATTGTATAGGCATCATACATATTTTATCAACCACCATTAAATTTATTCTTCTTTCATATCATCATTATAAAAGCTCAAAGTCCAATCCAAAAAATCACCATTGGCATTTACCGTATGTTCTATCTGCATGCGATTATAATTTCTAGTCAAGCCCACAAAAACATGATCTTTTCCATCGTCCGCACAACGCCAATAATTACTGGTTTCAATAGTAAACTTGGTAAAATGCGAAGAAGTTAATGTTTCATATATTCGCGGCGCGAATAAGGGAGTAATAAAAACGGTCGTAAAGCCAGTTACAGAATCATATGTCTCTTCGTATTTTGTTATAGTATCAAAAAATATTTCAACTTCTTTACCAGTAAGTGTATTTATAGCATTTAATTTTATATTAGGAACTTCCCTTTGCCCATAAACATTATGGGGATCAACTCTATAAATTGATACATCCATTTCCTTATACCCTTGTTGTTTCACGTTAGCCGCCTCCAGTTTTATTATATCCAAACTCCTGTGATTTAAAGAACTCAATATAATATTTTTCTAATTCATTTAATTGTTCTTTGTCACAATATTGTATCACTTCAATTGACCAATTCCATAGACCAGTTTCTAACATCGCATGATGAACCGCTTGGTCGGCAATTGATGTAATTCCAACACTGGATTTGAAATGGTCTTGAATACGCTTTTTGACATTCGTACTCTTTCCTACATAACTTTTGCCACTATCAATGTTAGTAAGTTTGTATATGCCGGGTTTATCTTCAACTCCAATACGTTTGAAAGTTTCATCTATATTTGGTTTAATATATTCAGCCCAAACAAGTTTACTAATAATATCGGGATGTTTAACTCGTTGTGCAACAGTAGTAAGAAGATAACTTATATCATCACGATATTCAATCGGGACTTGAACCGTATAGTATAAACGAGCCTGTTGCTCCATCTCATATTGCTTTAATGGCGCGAGTAGGTTTTCAAACCGCTCTTGCTCGAATAATGTTTTTTGCGCGAGTTCATCAATCTCTTGTTTATATTCTTCCTGCAATGCTACTAAATGTTGTTGCTCTTTTTCAATCGCGGCATTGCACCTGTTCGTTTCCGCTGTAAGCCTTTCATTCATTAGTTCGCGCGCGGTTGTCATTTCTGAGTTAAGTTGCGCCATTCTTTGCGCTTTATGCGTTTGATAGAATGTCTCAAGTTCTTGCGATTGCTCATTTATAATTTTCTTATAATAGTCCTGGGATTTTTTTATTTGTTCTTCACAATTTGTTATATCTGTTTGTAGAGTAGATTTTCTATGCTCTAATAAGCGGAGCTCTTGTTCATACTTCGCTTTTTCATTCCAATCTAATGTTTGCTTTTTATGAAGCAAATGCAAACAGTATATTGCGTCAAGACTTAAAATAATAATAATTATAAACTCAATCGTAGCTATTGACATCTTACATATAGGTATCTCCTTTCTTATTACATCTTATTATACCATACATTTTGGAAAAAGTCAAATAATAAAATAGGTGGGGCAATATTAAAATTGCCCCAATAAATCAATAAAGTTTTTTACAGTAAGAACTGCCCAATAGGCAACGATAAATGCCCACGTAAGTGCCTGATCGCGATTGCCATATTTATATTGTCTATAACTAACAATTCCCGCTATCAGCATTAGTAGTATTACGACAATCGTTATTACCATTCCTTAACTCCTTTAAATTAATAATTCGTTGATTTGAAGAACCACGCAAAGGTAATGTAGTATCGCGCTTATCAATTTCAAACCGTCCATCAATAAGAACATCAATACTTGTATCGAGCAGATGCTTTACGAGTTCATCTTCTTTGCTTCTTTCTAATAGCTCTTCATAAGTATAGCCAGTCCACACATAAATAAGAGTATTAGGATAATAGCACTTTACTGCTTCAATTAAAGTTGCTACTGCTGCAATATTACCATCGCATAATGGTTCGCCGCCAAGAATTGAAAGACGGCGCTCTACGCCATTTTTCTGTAATTTATTTAAAATCTCATTTAATAGCTCAGGAGTGAAATCTTCACCATAATTGAAATCCCACGCTTCTGGATTATGACAACCGGGGCAATGGAAGTAACATCCAGAAAAATAAACTGAGAGGGAGATACCGGGCGCGGCCGCAGTATCATCCCAATAAATACCAGCAATCTTACTCATTAGTGTATGTGCTTGACGCGATCTTCAGTTTCTTTTTGTTTGCCCCAATTGAACGCATCTTTATAAGACCCAGTAAGATAGCCAGTTACACGACGTAAGCGTCTAATATTCTCACTACCACATTTTGGACACTTATCATTTATCTCATCTTCATAACCACAATCTTCACAACTATCCAGTGGTACATTTAGCGCAAAATAAGGAACGTCTTTATTCATAGCATAGTTTACAATTGTTTCAAGCGCATCAATATTATTTTTTACACCGCTAGGTACTTCTACATAAGTAATGCAGCCCGCATTAGAATAGCCAGTTAATTGAGATTCAATATCAATCTTATCAAAGATTGAGATGTTTTTCCATACTGGCACATGGATACTATTAGTAAAATATTCGCGGTCAGATACATTTGGTATTTTTCCATATTTCTGCTGGAACTTTTTCATAGCAGTATAACAAAGATTTTCAGCAGGAGTGTAATAAACGCCAAAGTTCAAATGCTCTTCTTTCTTAAACTGCGCGCACCTGTCTTTAAATAGTTGTTCAATACGCTTAGCCACTTCCATTCCACGAGGTTCTGTATGGTCACAACCAACAAGAATCTGTAGTGTTTCTGCAAGACCAAGTTGGCCAATAACTAATGTGCCATGTTTAAGCGCAGAGCGGATACCCTCTTCTGGATGATAACCACTCATTGTGCCATTCTCATACATAAACTTAGCTGACGCAGGTGATTGAGAACAAATCCACTCAAAGCGCTCAAGAAGCATATCTTTTGCTTCATGGATTTTTTGGTCTAAGAGCGACATAAACGCTTCTACATAATCATCTGCATCTGGATAAGCAGCATCTACTGCTTCTTTTGCCATCATAGCAAGCGTTGGCATAATAATGGTAACAGGACAAATATTGCCACGCCCATCTTTTGTTTGAGGATTAACGCCAGGCTCTGCATTAATGTCGGCGCCATTAACTGTGCGGCAACCCATTGTGCTAAAATATGTCTTAGGATCGTTTCTATCATATCCGGCATTACCACTCCAATCAACATTAGCATAGTTAGGATAAATACGACGAGCTGTAGATTTTAGTGCAAGACGATACAGGTCATAGTTAGGTTCGCCAGGCGCACTATTGACACCTTTCATATATTGGAAAATACCACAAGGAAAGATAGATGTTTTATTATATTTTCCAACGCCCTTAATACACCCTTCAAGCAACGCTTTAGTTACCATGCGTCCTTCTGGAAGAGTACAAGTGCCATAGTTGATAGAAGTGAAAGGTAATTGATTACCGCTTCTACTTTGAAGGGTATTAAGATTATGATACATACCCTCAACTGCCTGCTGAAGCTCTCGTTCAGTCATATCCATAGCATACTTATATGCTTTAGGAAAGGTAGTATAAAAATAATCTTCTATTGAGGTATTATTATCATACATTCCTTCATATTTAGACATATCTATATCTTCATAAAAATATTTTATTCCATCGCGCCAATGCTTATAGAAGCTCTTCCTCACATAGGGCACCATAGTCCAATCCAAATGGGTAGCTGAAACGCCGCCAAACTGCATTAGTGACTGTAATTGAAATATCACAGCAACAAGCTGGAACGCGGTATTAATACTATTGGCTGGGCGCACATCGGTCTGGCGCGTATTGAAACCTTCAGCGAGTAGTTTATCAAATGGCACAGACAGGCAATTGTGGTCACCAAGTGCATAGTGGTCAAGGTCGTGAATATAAATCATATTGCCTAAATGATTTTCTTTTGCCATAGGAGAAAGCATAAAATCAATAGCATACTGTTTAGTAAGCACACTGGATGCTTCACCAAGGCGGCCGCCAAATGAGTGTTCATCAATATTCGCGTTTTGATTTACCACGTTAGCAGCACTTAATTTTTCACTAATGGCATTAACAAACTCTGTTGAACAAGAGCGTAGGACACCACGTTTATATCTATACTTAATATAAGTCTTAGATATGAGAGGATCGTATTCAAATAGATTATCTTCAACCAAATCTTGAATTTCTTCTACTGTAAGAGGCCGGTCAATCTCTGGATCGTATGCCACCTCTAATATATTATTAGCAATTTCTTCAGCAAAAGGCGGGATAGGTGAGTTTTTACCATACACCTCTTTATTTGCTTTATCAATAGCGCTAATTATTTTATCCTTGTCAAAAGAAACTAATTTACCATTTCTTTTTCTTATCTGAACCATTTTTATCACTCCTTATTATGGTCAAATTTTTTCTTACAGAAGGGACATCTATCTTTAAGAGCAAAATTGATGCCATCTGCTTGATGTGGGCAAATCGTTTTTAACTGCTCTAATTCTTTACGTAATTGTGGCAATTTTAATGAATATTCCATACTAGCCAGTGTTTTTCTTAATTCATTTTCTAAGCCTTGTCTTAAAAAGACTATCTCTCCCGCAGTAAATTCAGTGTTCATATTCTCCATAACCTCCTAGCTGCTAAATCATTATAACTTTGTTTAAATAAATCAGCCGCACCAGGATGGAACTTTAGTATAATTAATTCTTCTGCATATTCTGGTGTGGGCTTCTTCATTTTCTTACGAGTAATTTTATCATTGATTGTCCAATCACGATTATTACTATTGGCCCATAATTCTATTGCAGGAAGAAGATTGGTTAAATGACACCTTGCTCCAATTCGTGGCGGAAAGTATAATAATTTAATTGGTATTGAATTGCTCCAAAAACAATAGAGCAAGTTTAATTTATATATCAAATCTTTTTCATATTGGGCATTAGACGGATAAGAACCGCCAATTTTTAAATATACCGAAGTAGACTGCATTATGTCTCCCAATAGATATGACTTATATTCTTTAAATAAATATTTAGTTTCATCTAATGGTATATTTATATCCAATACTACTTGATTAGAACGCGCAATTTTAATTTGTTCGCGCAAAGCTAAATATTCAGAAAACTTATGACATACGATAGGATGAATAGAAACAATTGAACTACAGTTGCGCTTTGTTGCCTCAGTTACCCAATCGTTCCAACCTTCTTGAAAGAAATCCATGTCATAAACCCATAGGCGTTTTCTAGGCGATATTGCTGGCAATGGTAATTTATTCGTGCCAGCGTATTGCCTAAAATAACTATCATCTAAAATATGTTCTATCGCGCGAGGTTTCATGCCATCTATAAGGCACTGTTTTAAATAGTCTTTATAAATAGCGGGTTTAGCCAGTATATAATCTATTATTTCATTTTCAAATGGACGATATATTCCATTTGTAAAAGCGGTGCCGCCAAACACAACATTTCTAGCGCGTAAAAATGCTTCTGGAATTGTGGGGAGAACATCCGCCTCAGAGAAGAAATAAATCTTCTCATAGGCGGTAAGTTCTTTATCATCTAGCGGCACAAGTCTGCAAAATTGTTGTTGTTCTATTCTGTAAAAAGTAGCAAGTTTCATTATTTCTAAATTCGGATAGTGAGGGTGTGAACCGGTAGCGGTTTGTAAATCATAATCTACAAGTCCTATCATACTCACACCTCCACTCTGTCATATTGGAATGATAATAAGCCGTCATCACCAATATGTGTTATTTTTGAAATTATAGGATAAATGGAACTTTTCGTTTTCTTTGGAATAAAGTCATTTCCACGACGAATACCCTGAACCATCAACAAAGTTCCGCGCGAGAACCAGCTCTTTTCTTGAACGTGCTTCTTACCATCTTCACCAATAGCAGAAATCTGTTTATCAAAGATTGAATACTGGTTCTTATAAATTTTTACACTTACTACACCAGTTGGTGTCAGCAATGTTACTGTGTTCTTTATCTTATTCTTACCGATAACAGTGCCAATAATTCTATGAAGTTTATAAACACTTACTACCTGGCCGCCGCGAGTCTGGAAGCTATAATCAATTTCCGGAACTTCACTTAGTGCAAAGAAATCATCATAATCCTTTTGCGCGGCCGCAAGTTCGTGTTCGTGTGAATAATAATTCACCGACTCCATTTCCCAGCGACTTATATTACCTTTACCATACTTGTTGGCAATATCATCATATAAATCACCGTTCAATCTTAATAACATTTCTGTCTGATGCTCTTTAAGATAATCGCGCATTGGGTCCATCGCCTTGCTATACAACTTATCCCAAGTTTTCTGTAAGACAAGATTACCGTCATCAATTATATCCGCACTAAAGTTGTCTGAAATGAATGCTATCGCCGCATCATTTAGCTGATAATAATCGCCATTCTTACAAGTCTTTAAGAACTTATTGAAACTGAATAATTTTCCATAAAATACCATTTCATCTGGTATTAAATCTTTCGTTATCAGCATCTGCATATTCTGCAAAGTTAGTCGTGCTTTCTTATCTACGATACTATCGAGATATTTTTTCATAATCTCTTCGCGCGAACAACCTTCAACTTTATCAAAGGCGCCACACTTTATGAGATTTATCATTTGCGGCTTCTTTACCTTTACTCGCGCCAAAAAGTCTTCCATTGACTTATATGGACGATTTAAGATAATCGCCTTGATAACATCAGTTCCAATACCTGTTATGCCACGAAGTCCATAAAGAATACGGCTATCTTCTACTATTGGCGTGAATGTAAATGAAGATTCATTTATATCCGGAGGAGAAACGATAATTCCATAATTTCTGAACTTACCGATAACCGCCGCAATCTTATCATAGTTCGCGCTCTTATTCTTTATCTTTTCTTCTTGTTCTTCTGCTTCGGCGCTCTCATCATCGGATAGAGACATATCTACATCATCAATACTCTCTTCTTCATCTTCGGTTTCACCCAAATTAAGTTGATCGCCGCCGCTATCTACAATAAGATTCGCTGTGTTCCAAAAGATAATCGGATAAAATCGCGCCAAATTCATTTCTTGAAGTGCAATTATAGAATATGCATAAGTATGGCTCGCATTGAATCCATATCCGCGGCTTAACGCGACCTCAACATTCCATACATAATTACAAAATGCTTTACTTAGATGCTGTTCTTCAACTCGTTCAAAGAACTTCTTTGTCAACGCTTCATATTCTTCTGGCTTCTTCTTAGCAATTGCTTTACGAAGTTTATCAGCAAACTGCAAATCCCAACCACCACATTCTGGCAACTGAACCAACTGCATGAATTGTTCCTGTGTGATTGACAAGCCGTTTGAAATATCCAGTTCGTGATGAAGAATCTCTCGTTCCTTATCAGTTAAACCGCACTGTTTCATTTCAGCTTCCCAATCACTGGGATTTGTCCTAAATCGCGCATACTTATCTAGTGGAGACTCTGCTCCTTTTTCTGCTGCCATTAGACGAATAACCGAGTTCAAAGTCGCTAATTCATCAACAGTTTGCGGATGTGTAAGTGAGATACCACGAATACCACTGTCTTGCTCCATCTGAAACAAAGAAATGACTTTATGATTCTGAACCATATCCCACATTTCTTTGTCATCTCGCATAATGTTATATACACCAACAACTTTTTCATAAGTTTCACGTAAAGTCGCCTCTGGTTTTACAAACCCATGCTCCATTAACAGATTCAAGCAAACATGAACCTTGTCTGCTGCTTCAATTGATAACAGGTCCATCTTAATCATCGAAACGTCTTCAAGGTCGTGCAACTCATACTGTGTAATAATTGTATCATCAGGCGCGCGCATCAAAGCACTAGAATCAGTGAAGTCCTTATCAAGAAACACAACACCACCTGCATGAATGCCAAGTCCACAGATTAGACCTTCAATACTTCTCGCAGTTTCCCACCAGCCAGGATATTCGTTGATTGCTTCAATAAAAGTCTGATTAGGTTTAATGCCTTCTTCTTCATCGCCATAATACATTTGAGATAATGTATAAGGGTTATTACGCTCAATCGTTATCAAACCAGAAACATACTGCGCTCTATCAACATCAATTCCCAAACCTCTTGCGGCGGTTTGAATCGCAGATTTAGATTTCTCAGTCTTAAATGTTGCGACATTCGATACTCTATTTTCACCATAGACTTTTCTTAAATGCCTCAATACCTGTTCGCGTTTTCCACCTTCAATATCAACATCAATATCAAGAACGGATACACGCGCGGGATTCAAGAATCTCCAAGGATACATCTTAGTCTTTTCGCGCAGACAGTTAATTTGAATAATATCCAACGCATAAAGAAGCACAAATCCGCCGCCAGAACCGCGGGCAGGCATTACCAACGAACCTGCGTTCCAACATTCATCAATAATCTTTTGAAGATTTAAGAAATACGCGCTCCAACGAGCATTGTTTACTTCCGAAGAAGTCCAAGTCATTTCAAGACACTCATTTAATGCCCTATATGCTTCTTCATTTTGAAGGTCAGGATGCCTCTTTACACCATCAACCAAAGCATAAACTAACGCTTGATCTGCAACATGTTTTGAAGCATTAAAAACCTTCATCGCTGGCATCTTTTCCATCCACTCGTCTAATTCTTCTAAAGATACAAGTGGAAATTTACGCCAAGGAAGAGAAGGAATTTCTAGTGGTTTCAATACACTAAAATCTTCGCACATTTCTTGAATGTGATAAATATTTGTATATGCCGCCTGCAATTCATCTTCCGACAAATAGGTAAAGAAACTTCTTATTTCTTCATCGGTCATCATATACGTAGTCTCATAGAAAGACTTAACTTCTCTATCGCCTTCCTGAGACTTCAAGAACGCTTCGTGAATTGCCGCATTTTCTGGTCTAAGATAATGACTATCAGTTGTGATGATATAAGGTATATTCAATTCTCTACTTAACTTCAACAACTCTTTATTAACAAATGTTTGTTCTTTATTGTGAGAAGGCTGAAGCTCAAGATAAAAATTACCTTTACCAAATATTCCTTCAATATACTGGCACCATTCTCTTGCCATTTTAAGATACTCTTCATCATTAGTATCCATATACTGAAGAAGAAATTTATCCAATTGAGAGCCAAGGCACGCGCTGCTCGCAATTAAATGGCCCGGATTCGCGCCAACAATTTCTTCCAAATCACTATAATAATTCATTCTACGGCGTTGACGATTAATTATATAAGAACGACCCCATGCTTTTGTAGACAATTTACAAACTTGATGGTAGCCCTCAATGTCCTTACATAAAAGAATAAAGTGATAATATTTATCGTGGCCGCGCACAAAGTTCGTCTTGGTTAGGCCATTTCTCACCAGATAAATCTCATTACCACGAATTACCTTAAAATCAGGATGCTTTTCTTTTATTTTGTTATAATACTTTTCAACTTTGATATAACTGGATATAGTTTCATGGTCGGTGATTGCTACACATTTGTGTCCAAACCCTATCGCCGTATCAATTAACGATTTTACCGTATTGATACAATCGCGCAAAGTTTCATTACTATAATCCGTATGATTATGCAAAGAACCTGGATAATTCATTCCCTCACCTCATTTTCTTCTATTCCTATTATATCATAAATTTATCAAAAAGTCAAAAGTCATACTTATGACTATCTTCAACAAGGTCATAGTCATCAATAAACAACTGAACACTGGTCTTACCCATATATTCATTTAGGTTAAGTTTTCCATATACGGTTAATCTCTTTAGCCTATTCTGCATAACAGCCTCAATAAATTCCGTATCTTTAAATTTAATATAATCAACACCGCTATACGATACCTTTAAACAATCTTTATTTGGGCCCATAATCTGAATATTCTCTAATGGAATATTCTCAACAACCACACGAATTTCATCTATATGATTGCCAAAATACTCAGGATGTTCTGCAAGAGCATATAGCAAATCACAGTGGTCATAACGGCCATCCAAAATATAATCAGCAAGGTAAACATTCTCAAAGTCCGCGGCAGACAGATGAGTGTTAGCATAATCCATCAAAGCCTGCACTCTATTCGCGGCAAGACCCCAGCCAGCAGCAGCATCGTGCCCGGCGACATAAGAAGTTAAGCCGCTATCTTCAAGAAACTTTTTAAAACTTGGCAGACCAACAAAGTTTACATCACTTCTGATGCTACCTTGAATTTCATTTTTACTATTGCGACGGCCAATCATACAGGGTTTATGATATTTGTTGACGATTGACATCGCAACCAATCCAGTAATTTCCTGCGGGATATTATCTCCTTCATCGACCTCAACCAAAATAATATTATTACGGTCTAATTCGTTCTTTTGTATCTTAAAGTCAATAAGGTCGATAGCTTTTTCCTTAAACTTGTCTTGACGGGCCTTGGCATTCTTACCTACGCGCGCGGTTTGTTCGGCTGCGGTTTCGGTATCACCAGGCTTTGCACCGCGTTTCGTGCTTGGCACTAAACGATCAGGCTCAATGAAGCAATAGAACATTGTTTCTTTTTCTGAAATACTACCAACACGGGTCAGCGCATTAATAAGTGGAGAAATATACCATGCTATATCAATTGGATTTAAACCGATATATGGCGGTTCACCATGCGTCTTTAAAGAATATGCTTGCGCATTAAGCAACGTCTTAAATCCTTTATTAGATATACTTTCTAATCCACGAATCATTATGTAGTTTGTTTCAGTATTAGTTCTATCCATAACATCGGCAATCTCACCAAGAGCTGCCAAATCTAAATATGCTTCGGCTTGATTAATTTTCAGTATGTCATCAAGAACCTCGCAGAACTTATAAACAACACCAGCACCACATAATGTCTTATTACTATATCTATTAGAGAGTTGATTATTTACAACGACTGCATTGGCGCTATCTGGTAAAATATCATTTCCATCATCATCTTTAGGGACACTATGGTGGTCTAGACAAATGCAATCAATGCCACGAGTACGGAGACGCGCATGTTCCTTAATATCATAACTCCCAGCATCAGGGACAATAACTAATTGGAAATCCTGATCTTCAATCCAATCTATCTTATCATTCAAACCGTGCTGCTTGTGCTCATGAACTGTGAATGACAAATTAGCCTGTGGATAAATATGTTTAATATATAACCATAAAATAGACGAACTTGTAAAACCATCACAGTCAGCATCTACCACAAAAAGAATATTGCTGTTCGCGCGCAGATGCTTCAATAAAATATTAGCCGCTTCTTGTATATTATCCAAATCATAAGGATTCAATTCGCATTTCTTACTTGGATGTAAAAAATTATCCAAATCTGTTACGCCACGATCTGTTAAAACATCTCGTAGAGCAAATAGCGGTTCTGTAGAATACGCTTTTCTTAATCTATATTTCATTCCATAATTTACCTCACTTTTATTCTATTTCTATATAATTGCTCAAATATTTTTTTACCTTTATCATATGGCGAATCTTTTTCATCTAATAAATTGCCATAATCCCATATATATGAAAATGATGCATGGCCTTTATATGTCCGACATATCTTCTCAATAGTTTGTCGATACTTTCGCGCCTTCTCTGAGCGCCAATCATCATATTCCTTATCAAAGGCTATAATGATTTCATTCGCGCCCAAAATATCAGTTAACAAACTGATATGATACTTATTTGTATGGCAGCCGCAAACCGCAACTGCATTGGCCATATCACCATAGAATCCATCATCTAATAATACAGATTTCTCTCCCTCTACCAATATAACGCTTCTTCGAGCTTTTATTCCTTTTTGGTGTTGGTAAGCTCCGTATAACTGAAACATCTCAGGAAACTTATAATTGATATTACCTACTGTGATAGGATGATATTTACCAAATTCGGCAATACGCCAAGGCTCGAACTCTCTTTCACGAATACCAATTAATCGTCCGTTTATATCTCGTTGAGGAATTACTACCGAAGCATCTGGTAGAGAATACGATATTTCAAATTTATCCATTACCTCTGGCAGGATGCCATCTCTTAGCCAGTCTGGATGATAATAATGCGTGAAACACTCCAATACATGCTCATCATAGGCTTGAAGTTCTGGCAGCTGAGCGGTAAACTTGTATTTCTTTAAGTCAATATCAACTTTTTTATTTCGCAATTCGCGCGAAGTGTTGATATGCTTTAAACATCTTTTAACATATTCAACCGCGTCAAAATAGGTAATTGGATAATAGTTTAACTCCATATATTTCTTATATAGAGTAAAAATACTCATGGCTTCATTACATTCTGTATAGCATCTAAAAATTTTATTATTTTGATACCAATACAGCTTCATTGAAGAGGCCACATTTACAGGATTATGACAAATAGTGGGACAAATCAAATAGCCCTTATCTTCATTAACATGTATCTGTGTTACGCCCAGGCTTTCAAGAAAATTCTTTACATCCTCCATTGTGATAGAGTCGATAATTTCTTTACTGCTAACATCTAATAATTCCAATTCTTCATCTTGAAATTGTAGAGTCTCCAGCATCTAATTCTCCTTTCCAATCAAACTCAACATCAATTGCCGAACTAAACAAATCCATCGAAACATCTTGAAGTGGTTGATTATCTGCTGTAGTTATAAATAAATCTTCTCTATATCCAGTGCCTAAATGCAACTTTATCCATATACGAACATTTTTATAGCGTCCACGACGCATTTTATATATATCTAAAACATGAGTTGGCCTTTTATCAAGAACACTCGCACTTATCTTACCTGTGGCTGCCGCGGTTCTTAAAGTCGGCATTAATGTGCTCCAGAACTTATCGCTTACGCTCGTCATTACATAACCCATATCTGCTTTATCTGCTATTGCTTTCGCGCCACGAATACAAGTTTCATTTTTAAATTCTCCATCATCAGTCATTGCATTTGCATTAACCTGAGTAGCTGAGAATATAAATACTTTATAATCTTTTGCTATCTGTTTAAGTTGGTTTGCAAATATCATTAAAATGGAGTCTTCGCGCAAGTTATTTTTTGAAAACTGCCCTATCATACTGGCGGTTGTATGAATATAGTCAAACCAAACATATTTAACATTTTCAGTAACAACATATTTTTTTATTGTCGCTTCTACATTAACCAGATTTGGGTCACTAATTTCTTCAATTAAAAAGTAACCGTCATACCTCTGCATAATTTGACCAGCATATTTAACTCTATCATATTCATCGCCATACTCATTAAATTCATACTGTCCGGTTATAATATGATCTTCATCAACACCAGACAAATAAGCCAGCATAATTGTTTGTAGCTCTTCTTTTTCCATCTCGGTTACTACAAACAAAACTTTTCTTGGCTCGCGCACTACACCGTCTCGGTCTACCTCATAACAAAATGAGTGCTTTTCATGTGACCATCTAATAGGATAAGCCATATGACACGCATCAAACACACTTGTTCTTGTTTTACCAGCAGATGTTGATGCTGCTTTTAAATAAAAACATCCATCGCGCGCGCCTCTACATGCGG
>Ga0255061_10000195_pt1 | contig 15905 bp, 29 predicted proteins | sample 174RNAGHGhighgp2_FD_183093 | JGI IMG/M metagenome (GOLD analysis project Ga0255061, IMG submission 183093) | Metatranscriptome of sheep rumen microbial communities from Palmerston North, Manawatu-Wanganui, New Zealand - 1742 RNA GHGhigh gp2... | ecosystem: Host-associated > Mammals > Digestive... | reverse complement strand
CGTGGATGGTATAGATTGCTGTATTTTGCAGGTAACTATACCGGAGTATGTCCGACATTAAGCCGGGCGAAAAGCCCGAAAGAGAACACAATTTTGATGATTTGGATATTGCATTGCGTGCAGTGTTAATCCGGAAAAAACATTGAAGTTACCGGAGTTTTGTTCCGGTTTTTAATTGGGGAGTATGGAAACTCCCGGATGAGTGTTCCACACGGGCGTAACAATCACGTTTCCATTATACAGAACGGACAAACGCCAACTCAAAATCTTGACAGGAGGAATAATAAAGTGGCAGTCAGCGAAAAAGTAAGAATCAAACTTAAAAGCTATGATCACACATTGATTGATGCTGCAGCAACAAAGATTGTTGAAACAGCAAAGAGAAATGGTGCTACTGTTTCAGGACCCGTACCGCTTCCGACAGACAAGGAAATCGTTACAATCCTCAGAGCAGTTCACAAATACAAAGATAGCCGTGAACAGTTTGAGTACAGAACACACAAGAGACTTATCGACGTAATTAAGCCCACAAAGGCTACAATCGATGCACTTACAAGTCTCGAACTTCCAGCCGGCGTTGAGATAGAGATCAAACTCTGATCATCAGCGACATGGCATAGACATTTTAATCGAACAATCTTCCTTAAAATATATATGCCCCGGTCATGTTGACCCGCTCAAGGAAATTGATGGTCAACCAATAACCAAAATCTAGGAGGAAAAAATGAAAAAAGGAATTATCGGCAAGAAGATCGGAATGACACAGATCTTCGACGAAACCGGAAACGTAATCCCGGTTACAGTCATTGAGGCCGGTCCTTGTGCAGTTGTTCAGAAGAAAACAACTGAGACCGATGGATACGACAGTGTTCAGCTCGGTTTTGAGGACATCGTAGAAAAGAAATTATCCAAGCCTGTTGCAGGTCAGTTCAAGAAATCCGGCGTTTCTGCAAAGAAATACCTCAAGGAATTCAGACTTGACACAGCAAAAGACATGAATGTCGGCGACGTAGTAACAGCTGATGTTTTTGCAGCAGGAGACAGAGTTGATGTTACTGGCATCTCAAAGGGCCACGGATTCAGCGGCGTTATCAAGAGATGGAACCAGCACAGACTTAAAATGACCCATGGTGTAGGTCCTGTTCACCGTGAACCTGGTTCAATGGGCGCTAACTCTGACCCATCAAGAATTTACAAAAACAAACACATGCCCGGTCAGTTTGGTAATGTTCAGATCACAGTTCAGAACCTTGACGTAGTTAAGGTAGACGCTGAAAAGAACCTGATCGCAGTCAAGGGTGCAATCCCGGGCGCTAAGGGCGGAATCGTGTTCCTTCGCAACACGGTAAAAGGTTAATGGAGGTAAATAGCAATGGCTGAAGTTAAATTATATAACATGTCCGGCGCAGTTGTCGGTTCAGTTCAGCTTGACGATGCAGTTTTCGCTGTAGAAGTCAAAGAAGCTGTTATTCACTCCGCAGTCAGAGCTTACCTTCTCAATCAGAGACAGGGAACTCAGTCAACACTGACAAGAACAGAAGTCAGCGGTGGCGGCAAAAAGCCTTGGAGACAAAAAGGTACAGGCAGAGCGAGACAGGGCAGCACACGTGCTCCACAGTGGACACACGGCGGCGTAGCTCTTGGTCCGAAGCCGAGATCATATCACACAGATATGAACAAGAAGACAAGAAAGCTTGCTCTTAAGGGCGCTCTTTCTTCAAAAGTTGCTGGTGACGAATTTGTCGTTATCGACGCTATCAATTCAGATGAATACAAGACAAAGACAATGGCTTCAATGCTCAACGCAGTTGGCGCTACTGGCAAAACTCTCGTAGTTCTCGCTGAAAAGAATGATAAAGTCGTTCGCAGCCTTTCAAACATTGAAGGCGTTAAGACAGCGTATGCCAACACAATCAACGTTTATGACGTACTTAACTGCACAAAACTTGTTGCAGCCAAAGGCGCCGTAGACCAGATCACGGAGGTTTATGCAAAATGAAATTCGCCGAAGATATTATAATCAGACCGATTATTTCAGAATCAAGCCTTGATGGTGTCAAGAACAAGAAGTACACATTCGAAGTTCTCACGAGCGCAACAAAGCCTGAAATCGCAAAAGCTGTTGAAACAGTATTTGAAGGCGTTAAGGTTGCAGCTGTCAACACATCAAGAGTTAAAGGAAAACCTAGAAGAGTCGGAAACAAAGCTCCGGGTTACACAAGAACTTGGAAAAAGGCTGTTGTTACACTTACAGCTGATTCAAAGTCCATCGAGTTCTTCGACGGCATGATTTAATGAGGAGGAATAGAGAATATGGCAACAATTAAATATAAAGCCACTACTCCCGGCAGACGTGGAATGACAGTTCCGGATTTTGCGGAAGTCACAAAGCACTCACCGGAGAAGAGCCTTCTTACCGTTAAGAAGAAACATTCAGGCAGAAACAGCTATGGTAAGATCACCGTTCGTCATCAGGGCGGCGGCAACAGACAGAAATACAGAATAGTAGACTTCAAGAGAGACTACTATGACGGCGCAGCTAAGGTTATCGGCGTTGAATACGATCCTAACCGTACAGCTTACATCGCCCTCATCCAGTATGAGAACGGCGAAAAGAAATATATCATCTCTCCTGTAGGACTTACAGACGGTGACCTGGTATATTCAGGCGCAAACTCAGACATCAAGCCGGGAAACACACTTCCTCTGGCTAACATCCCGGTTGGTACATTAGTATATAATGTAGAAATCAACCCGGGCAAAGGCGGCCAGCTCGCCCGCAGCGCAGGTTCCGCAGCTCAGCTTATGGCTAAGGAAAACGGAATGGCTCAGATAAGACTTCCTTCAGGTGAAGTAAGACTTGTCAGACTCGACTGCAGAGCATCAATTGGTCAGGTTTCAAATCTCGATCATGAAAATGTTAAAGTTGGTAAAGCAGGTAAGACACGCCACAAAGGCATCCGTCCTTCAGTAAGAGGTTCAGTCATGAACCCATGCGACCACCCGCACGGCGGTGGTGAAGGTAAGTCACCTATCGGTCTTCCCGGCCCGGTTACTCCTTGGGGCAAACCGGCTCTTGGCTACAAGACAAGAAATAAGAAGGCAAGAACAGAGAAACTTATCGTAAAACACAGAAATGGTAAATAATTAGGAGGCAAAATATGAGCAGAAGCTTTAAAAAAGGACCTTTTGTCGATGAAAAGCTTTATTCTAGAATAGTTGCTATGAATAACGCAGGCGAGAAAAAGGTTGTAAAAACCTGGTCACGTGCTTCCGTTATTTTCCCTGAATTCGTCGGACACACAATCGCTGTTCACGATGGAAGAAAACACGTGCCTGTTTATGTAACAGAAGACATGGTTGGTCACAGACTCGGAGAATTCGCTCCGACAAGAACATTCCGCGGCCACTCAGGAACAAAAACATCTAACACTGGTTCGTAATCAGTACTTTGTAAAGGAGAAATAAAATCATGGAAGAAGCTAGAGCTTATCTTAATACTGCCAGAATTTCCCCGCGCAAAGTTTCAATCGTTCTTGACCTTATAAGAGGTAAAGATGCGGAATACGCAATGGGAATTCTCAAAAACACACCAAAGAGCGCAAGCGAATATTTGGTAAAACTCTTAAAGAGCGCTATGGCAAACGCTGAAAACAACTTCGGCATGGATACATCAAGACTGTATGTTGCTGAATGCTTTGTTTGCCCCGGCCCGACTATGAAGAGAATGCTTCCGAGAGCTAAGGGAAGCGCAGACAGAATACTCAAGAGAACAAGTAATGTTACTTTGGTTCTCAAGGAAAGAAACTGAGAGGGAGGATGACATATGGGTCAGAAAGTTAATCCACACGGACTTAGAGTCGGTGTTATAAGTGACTGGGATTCCAGATGGTTCGAGAATGACAAGACATTCGGAGACACCCTCGTCTCAGATTATAAACTTAGAAAATATCTTAAAGAAAAACTTTACGATGCAGGCGTTCCGAAAATCGAAATCGAACGTACAGCTCAGCTCGTAAAAGTTATCATTCATTGTGCTAAACCCGGAATGGTTATCGGCCGTGCCGGATCAGAAATCGAAAAGCTCCGCGCTGAAATCGAAAAGATCGTTGGCAAACAGGTATCTGTTGATGTCAAAGAGATCAAATCTCCTGATCTTGACGCTCAGCTCGTTGCTGAAAGCATCGCTGCTCAGATCGAGAAGAGAATCGCTTTCCGTCGTGCAATGAAACAGGCTATCACAAGAACAAGAAGACTTGGCGCAAAGGGTATCAAACTCACAGCAGGCGGCCGTTTGAACGGTGCTGAAATTGCAAGAAGCGAAACATACCACGAAGGTACAATCCCGCTTCAGACAATCCGTGCTGACATTGACTACGGATTTGCAGAGGCTAAGACAACCTACGGAAGAATCGGCATCAAGTGCTGGATCTACAAGGGTGAAATTCTTGCCGAGAAGATGGCTAAGGGTTATGTTCCGGGTGAACGTAACAACAACAGAAGAAACGGCAAGGGCGGAGACCGCAGAAATAACAACGGCGAACACAAGAATCACGCCGGCAACAGAAATTTCAACAACGGTGAACGCAAAAATAACAACGGAGATCACAGAAATAACAATAACCGTGGTCCTAGAAAGCCGAGAGAGGCAGGTGCTGAAAATGTTAATGCCTAAGAGAGTTAAGTACAGACGTACACAGCGTGGTCGTATGACCGGTAAGGCATACAGAGGCAATACAATTACATATGGTGAGTATGGTCTTGTTGCCACCGAACCTGCTTGGATTACAAGTAACCAGATCGAAGCTGCCCGTATCGCTATGACAAGATACATCAAACGTGGCGGACAGGTTTGGATCAAAATTTTCCCGGACAAGCCAATTACAGAAAAGCCTGCTGAAACCCGTATGGGTTCCGGTAAAGGTACACCTGAATACTGGGTTGCAGTTGTCAAACCGGGCAGAGTTATGTTTGAAATGGGCGGCGTTACTGAAGAGGATGCCAAGGAAGCTATGCGTCTTGCAAGCTACAAACTCCCGATCAAATGTAAATTCCTGAAGAAAGTGGAAGAGGAGGGTTAAGACAATGAAGGCTTCAGAACTTAAGTCAATGACAACAGAAGAGTTGAATGCAAAGCTTAAAGAATTAAAGACAGAATTGTTCAACCTTCGTTTCCAGCTTGCTACAAACCAGCTTGATAATCCTCACAAAATCACAGATACAAAAAGAGACATTGCAAGAGTAATGACAGTTCTTCGTTCAAAGAACGATGAGCAATGATCTGTAGAGAGGAGTAAAAGATGAGCGAAGTACAAGAAAGATCTCTCAGAAAAACGAGAGTAGGCAAAGTCGTAAGCGATAAGATGGACAAGACAATTGTAGTCGCAATCGAAGACAATGTTAAACATCCGAAGTACGGCAAAGTCATGAAAAGAACAGTAAAAATTAAGGTGCATGATGAAAACAACGAGTGCACCGTCGGCGATAAAGTCAGCGTCATGGAAACAAGACCTCTTTCCAAAGAGAAAAGATGGCGTCTTGTATCTGTGATCGAAAAGGCAAAATAATATCTGCAGTGCAGGGTGCAGCGTACATTATATATGTATGAATCCCGTGAGATGCAGAATTTAAGGAGGAAATCACAGTGATACAACAGCAGTCACTTATGAATGTCGCCGACAACACAGGCGCAAGAGAACTCATGTGCATTCGTGTGCTCGGCGGTACCGGAAGAAGATATGCCGGTGTCGGAGACGTTGTAGTATGTGCGGTTAAAAAGGCCGCTCCCGGCGGACAAGTCAAAAAAGGCGAAGTCGTTAAGGCAGTTATCGTACGCACCGTCAATCCAATCAAACGTGCTGATGGTTCAACAGTCAGATTTGACGAAAACGCAGCCGTTATAATCAAAGAAGATAACACACCCAGAGGTACACGTATCTTTGGACCTGTAGCAAGAGAACTCAGAGAGAAAGATTATCTCAAGATTCTTTCACTTGCTCCGGAAGTACTTTAATAGGAGGCTAAAACATGAATAAGGTTCACGTAAAAAAAGGCGATACTGTTATAGTTATTTCCGGCAATGACAAGGGTAAAGTAGGCAAGGTTGTCGAAGTATCCCCCAAAGAAGGAAAAGTTATCGTAGAAAAAGTTAACGTTCAGACAAAACACGTTAAAGCCAGAAAACAGAATGATCCAAGCGGAATCATGGAAGTTGATGGCGCAATTTACGCTTGCAAAGTTGTTCCTTACGTAAAGAAGGACAGCGACGCTAAGCCCGCTGCTTCAAAGGCTAAGACAACAAAGTCCAAAGCAGCTAAAGAGACTAAGTAAGGAGGTACGGACATATGTCAAGAATGAAAGAATATTATCTCAAGAACGTTGCTCCGGAACTCCAGAAGCAGTTCAACTACAAGAGCCCGATGCAGATTCCTAAGTTTGATAAAATCGTTATCAACGTAGGCGCAGGCGACGGCAAGGACAACGCTAAGGTTATTGACACCGTAATTGAAGAATTGACAACAATTGCAGGACAGAGAGCAGTTCCTACATACGCAAGAAAATCAGTAGCTAACTTCAAAGTTAGAGTCGGCATGAAGATCGGTGCAAAGGTAACACTTCGCGGCGACAGAATGTACGACTTTATTGACAGACTCTTCTCACTTGCACTTCCGCGTGTACGTGACTTCAGAGGAATCAATCCAAACGCATTTGATGGCCGTGGCAACTATTCACTTGGCCTTAAAGAACAGCTCATATTCCCTGAAATCGAGTACGACAAGATCGAAAAGATCAGAGGTATGGACATTAACTTTGTTACAACTGCTACAACAGATGAAGAAGCTAAGGCTTTGCTCACACTTATGGGCGCGCCTTTCTCCAAGTGAAAAGGAGTTAACTAATGGCTAAATTATCAATGAAACTCAAACAGCAGAAACCTGCTAAGTTCTCAACAAGAGCTTACAACAGATGTAAAATCTGCGGCAGACCTCATGCTTATCTCCGTAAATACGGCATTTGCAGAATCTGCTTCCGCGAGCGCGCTTACAAAGGTGAAATCCCCGGCGTAAGAAAAGCCAGCTGGTAATAATCTAATTTCAAAAGCTCCATCTTGTCGGCAGGAAAGATTTCTTTAACCACCGACACGCCGCCGGCGAAAGCCGGCAGCAAGGATAAGCATAGGGAATATCCCAAAACTTAAACAACTTGCATTAAAGGAGGAAAATCAAATGCAAATTTCAGACGTAATTGCAGATATGCTCACCCGCATAAGAAACGCTGCAAACGCCAAACATGAAACCGTTGATATTCCTGCTTCAAACATGAAGAAGGCAATCGCTGAAATTCTTGTTGAAGAGGGCTATATCTCAGGTTATCAGGTAATCGAAGACGGAAAGCAGGGTACAATCAGAGTTACTCTCAAGTACGGCAAAGGTAAAACAAAGACAATCCAGGGACTCAGAAGAGTTTCCAAACCGGGTCTTCGTGTTTACTCCACATGTGAAGAAATGCCAAAGGTTCTCAACGGACTCGGCATTGCAATCGTATCTACATCCAAGGGCGTAGTTACCGACAAGAAGGCTCGTGAGCTCGGCGTCGGCGGCGAAGTACTTGCATTCGTTTGGTAATCGGGAGGAATTGACATGTCAAGAATTGGTAGAAAATCAATTACAGTCCCTGCCGGTGTTGATGTAAAGATCGAAGGCAACACAGTTACAGTTAAAGGACCTAAAGGTGAACTTTCAACAACATATAACCCGATGATGAGCGTTAAACTCGAAAATGGCGTTATCACAGTTGAACGTCCGGATGACTCAAACATGAGCAAGTCACTCCACGGAACAACACGTACAGTTATCGCTAACCTTGTTACTGGTGTTCACGAGGGTTACTCAAAGAAGCTCCTTCTCGTAGGCGTAGGCTACAAGGCTGCTCTCCAGGGACAGGATCTCAACCTCTCACTCGGTTATTCACATCCGGTTATATTCAAGGCTGAAAACGGAATTTCATTCGAAGTACCGGATTCAACAACAATCGTAGTTCATGGTGCAAGCAAACAGGCTGTAGGCGCTATGGCTTCAAACATTCGCAATAAGAGACCGCCTGAGCCGTACCTCGGCAAAGGTGTCAAGTACGATGGCGAAACGATTCGCCGTAAAGCCGGCAAAGCCAGCAAATAATGAAAGGAGCGGAATATTATGGTATCTAGAAAAGACAGTAATACAGCACGTCTTAAACGTCATAAGAGAGTCAGAGCTAAAATCTCCGGAACTCCGGACAGACCGCGCCTTTGCGTTTATCGTTCACTCGCACACATCAGCGCTCAGCTTATTGACGATGTAAATGGTGTTACAATAACATCAGCTTCAACATATGAAAAAGACTTCACAGAATACGGCGGCAACCAGGAAGCAGCTAAAAAGGTTGGCAAGGTTATCGCAGAAAGAGCTCTCGACAAGGGACTCAAGAAAATCGTATTCGATCGTGGCGGTTATGTATATACAGGCCGCGTAAAAGCACTTGCAGACGGCGCCCGTGAGGGCGGCCTGGAATTCTGATAGGAGGGTAACATGGCTAGAATTTATGTAAATCCAGAAACATTGACTGAAAAAACAGTCGCTACAAACCGTGTTTCCAAAACTGTCAAGGGTGGTCGTATCGGACGTCAGACAGCAATCATGGTAGTTGGTGACTACAATGGTCACGTAGGCTACGGACTCGGAAAGGCAATGGAATTCCCGGAAGCTATCCGCAAGGGAATCGAAGATGCCAAGAAGAACATTATTGAGGTTTCTCTCAATAACAACACAATACCTCACGAAATAATCGGCAAATACGGTGCAGCAAGAGTATTGCTCAAACCGGCTGCTCCCGGTACCGGTATCATCGCATCCGGAACAGTACGTGCCGTTGTTGAAATGGCAGGAATCAAAGACATCAGAGCTAAATGTCTCCGTTCTAGTAATCCTACCAACGTGGTTAAGGCAACATTTGCAGGACTCAGCGCTCTCAGAACAGCTGATCAGATCGCAGCAGTCCGCGGCAAGAACAAAGACTGATTTGGAGGGGTAATACGATGGAAAAAGTCAGAATTACTTTAACAGGCAGTCTTATCGCTGCTAAACCGAACCAGAAAGCTACAGCTAAATCACTCGGCCTCAGAAAGATCGGCGATTCTACTGTACAAAACAAAGACGCTTCAGTATTGGGTAAAGCGAAAGTAATCGCTCACCTTGTAAAAGTTGAAGATGCTGAATAAGCATCCGCAATTGCGTCAACAATCACGTTATAAGGAGGAAAACCAAAATGAAGCTTAACGAACTTAGCCCTGCAGTCGGATCAGTAACACCGGCTTGGCGTAAAGGCAGAGGTGTTGGTTCCGGAAACGGAAAGACAGCAGGTAAAGGGCACAAGGGTCAGAATGCTAGATCAGGCGGCGGTGTTCGCATTGGTTTTGAAGGCGGCCAGATTCCGCTTTACAGAAAGCTCCCAAAGAGAGGATTCAAGAACAGATTTGCAGTTAGATATTCAATTGTAAATGTTGCTGACCTCAACGTCTTTGAGGACGGAGCTACTGTAACAGTAGAAGATCTTGTTTCAAGAAAAATCGTTAAAAAAGTAAATGACGGTGTCAAAGTTCTTGGCTGTGGACCGATTGAGAAGAAGCTCACAGTTCAGGCTCACGCATTTACAGCCGGTGCTAAACAGCTTATTGAGCAGGCAGGCGGAAAGTGCGAGGTGATCTAATTGTTTAGAACACTTCAGAACGCTTGGAAGGTACCGGAGATCAGAACAAAGATTCTCTTCACACTATTCATCTTATTAATTTACAGAGTCGGCGCTGCATTGCCTGTTCCTTTTACAGACAACACCGTACTCAGAGTTGCTGAAATGTACGGAGCAGGTTCAGTATTTACTTACCTGAACATCCTCTCCGGTGATGCTTTCTCAAAGGCAACACTGTTTGCTTTGTCAGTTTCACCTTACATCACAGCTCAAATCGTAATTCAGTTGCTCACAGTTGCAATTCCTGCCCTTGAACGTCTTTCAAAAGAAGGCGAAGAAGGCAGAAAGAAGATCAACAAGATTACTCGTTATCTCACTGTTGCACTCGCACTGATTACATCTTACGGATATTATTCAATCCTGACATCAAGCCAGATCACAGCAGCTTACGGCAACATAGTTTACCAGGCTGAAGGCTTCTGGAAGTTCTTCGTTGCTGCTACAATCATTGTCAGCTACACGGCAGGCGCCATGATCATCATGTGGCTCGCTGAAAAAGTTGACGAGCAGGGACTTGGAAACGGTGTTTCAATGATCCTCTTTGCAAATATCGTAACAGGACTTCCGTCCACAATTTCGACATTCGCAAACCAGATCTCAGAATATCTCAAGGGCGACAACGCTTACCTTGCAGTTGCAATCGTACTCAGCGTACTTGCAGTTGTCATAGTTGTCGGATCAATCCTGTTTGTCGTATACATGTCTGATGCAGAAAGACGTATTCCTGTACAGTACGCTAAGCGTGTTGTCGGAAGAAAGATGTACGGCGGACAAAACTCAAATCTTCCAATCAAACTCAATATGTCCGGTGTTATGCCGATAATCTTCGCATCCACAATCGTTTCACTTCCGGTTACAATCCTTTACTTTGTAAACCCGAAAGAGGGAACTTTCTGGTACAGCGTACAGAGAGCTCTGGCATCCGACAGCTGGATCTATTGTTTGATGATGTTCCTATTGATTATTGGATTTGCTTACTTCTACACATCGATTTCTTTCAATCCTGTGGAAGTATCAAACAACCTTATGCAGCAGGGCGGCTCAATTCCTGGTATCAGACCGGGCAAACCGACTGCACAGTATATCAAGAAGGTTCTGAACAAAGTAGTCCTCATGGGCGCTTTCTTCCTCGGAATCGTATGCTGTGTACCGCTCATGATCAACATCATTTCAGTTGATCTGTTCGCAGTTGGTCTCGGTATCGTATCATTCTCAGGTTCAACACTTCTCATCGTAGTAGGCGTTGTTCTCGAGACAGTACGTGACCTTGAATCACAGCTCGCACTCAGACACTATAAGGGATTCCTTAAATAATAATCGAACTTTTTCGTATCCGGATTCATTTCCGGATACGGAGAGGGGAAGACACGGAGGTAATCTTATGAAACTAATGTTTCTGGGCGCCCCAGGTGCCGGTAAAGGAACACAGGCTGAAATAGTTTCCGAGAAGTATTCAATTCCGGCCATCTCCACAGGAGCATTGCTCCGCGAAGCTATGGCAAACGGAACCGAACTCGGTGTTTTGGCCAAAAAATATGTTGATTCGGGATCACTTGTTCCTGATGAAGTTATAATAGGACTTGTAAATGAGAGACTGTCTCAGGAGGATTGTAAAAACGGTTACATCCTTGATGGTTTCCCGAGAAATGTTTCTCAGGCAGAAGCACTTGACAAAATGGGCGTAAAGCTCGACCTCGTTATAAACGTTCACGTTTCAGACGAGAGAATTATCAAGAGAATGTCGGGAAGACGCGTCTGCAAAGACTGCGGAAAATCCTATCACATCGAATCAGCACCTTCCAAGGTTGAAGGCGTTTGCGATGCTTGCGGCAGTGAACTTCTCATCAGAAAAGATGATGACCCTGAGGTTGTCAAACACAGACTGGATGTTTATCATGAACAGACAGAACCGCTGATTGACTATTATGAAAAAAAAGGTGTCTTAGTGACAGTAGAAGGACAGGAGCTCAAGGCTGATACAACCAGACTTACTCTTGCCGAAATAGAAAAGGTCAGAAACAAATGATCATAATCAAAAACAATGAACAGCTTGATTTGATGAGGATCGCCGGAAGGATTACCGGAGAGGCAATCCTGGTCGGAAGGGACCACATCAAAGAAGGTGTTTCTACAGCTTACATAGACAGAGTTATTCGCGAATACATCGAAAAGTGCAACTGTAGACCGACGTTTCTCGGATACGGCGGATTTCCCGGAGCAGTGTGCGTAAGCATAAACGACGAAGTAATCCACGGAATACCGAGTCCTGACAGAATCCTTCACGAAGGAGACATCGTCAAAATAGACTGCGGTGCAGAGTACAAAGGTTATACAGGAGACAGCGCAAATACTTTTCCGGTAGGAAAGGTGTCCGATGCGGCAATGAAACTTATCGAAGCGACCAAGGAGAGTTTTTTCCGCGGTATAGCGCAGGCGAAAGCGGGCGGCAGAGTCGGAGATATAGGGGCAGCCGTGAGCGAATATGCTGAATCAAAAGGATATGGAGTTGTACGTCAGTATGTAGGTCACGGAGTCGGAAAAGACCTCCACGAGGATCCTGAAGTTCCAAACTTCGGAACCAGAGGAAGAGGCCCGAGACTCTATGAGGGAATGACGATAGCAGTTGAACCTATGATTACAATGGGCTCATACAGGGTAAGAACACAGTCTAACGACTGGACGGTTGTTACATGTGATGGTTCATTGGCTGCTCACTACGAACATTCCATTGTTATTACTGATGGAGAACCCGAATTGCTCACTAAAGTTGAGTAATACAAATCGGAGGATTAGATGCCAAAAGATGACGTCATTGAGTTCGAAGGAAAAGTTATAGAGGCTCTGCCGAATACAACATTCAAAGTAGAACTCCCAAACAAACATATAGTAACAGCCCAGATATCAGGGAAGTTGCGTATGAACTATATTAGAATCGTGCCGGGCGACCGAGTAACGGTCGAAGTCTCTGTATATGACCTCTCAAAAGGCCGTATAACATGGAGACTCCAGGGCGAATGATTAAAATTACCGAAAGGAATGGTGATATAATATGAAAGTCAGACCTTCCGTCAAAAAAATGTGCAGCAAATGCAAGATAATCAAGAGACATGGAAATGTAATGGTTATCTGTGAAAACCCAAAACACAAGCAGAGACAAGGCTGATCCCTTAAGAATAGGAGGAAACGAATATGGCTCGTATAGCTGGCGTAGAATTACCTAACCAGAAAAGAGTTGAAATCGGTTTGACATACATCTACGGAATCGGTAGAACAACGTCAAATCAGATTCTTGCAAAAACAGGTGTTAACCCTGATACACGCTGCAAGGATTTAACAGAAGAAGAAGTTTCAAAACTTCGTGATGAGATAGAAAATTCTCACAAAGTTGAAGGTGCGCTCCGTACTGAAGTATCAATGGATATAAAGAGAATTATTGAAATTGGAAGCTACCGCGGAACAAGACATCTCAAAGGCCTTCCGGTTCGTGGACAGAGAACAAGAACAAATGCCAGAACCAGAAAAGGCAAAGCAAAGACAATTGCTAACAAGAAGAAATAAGGAGTGACAGAGTAAAATGGCTAGAACTGATAAAAAGACAGTTAAAAAACGCCGCGACCGCAGAGTCGTTGAAAACGGCGTAGCTCATATCCGTGCTACTTACAACAATACAATCGTAACAATCACTGACACAAACGGCAACGCAGTTGCTTGGGCATCTGCTGGTGAACTCGGTTACAGAGGCGCAAGAAAGTCTACAGCTTTCGCAGCTCAGGTTGCAGCAGAAGCAGCAGCTAAGACCGCTTTTGATAACGGCATGAAGACAGTTGAAGTTTATGTTAAAGGACCCGGCCAGGGCAGAGAATCTGCAATCAGAGCTCTCGCAACACAGGGTCTTCAGGTTACACTGATCCGCGATGTTACACCCGTTGCTCACAACGGATGCAGACCTCCTAAGATCAGAAGAGTATAATCGGAGGCAAACAATATGGCTATAGATAGAGTTCCAGTTGTTAAGAGATGCAGATCACTTGGTCTTGAACCTGCATACATCGGAAGCGACAAGAAAGCTTCAAACAGAACGACCAAAAAGAACACAAAGAAATCAAGTGAATACGGAATTCAGCTCAAAGAGAAACAGAAAGCTAAATTCATTTACGGTGTACTTGAAAAACAGTTCCGTCTCTATTTTGAAAAAGCTTCAAACATGAGTGGACAGGCAGGTGAAAACCTTTTGATTTTACTTGAATCAAGACTTGACAGTGTTGTATTCAGAATGAATCTTGCCAGAACCAGAAGAGAAGCTCGTCAGGTAGTTGGACACGGACACTTCACAGTAAACGGCAAGAATGTTAACATTCCTTCTTACCTCGTAAAAGCAGGCGATGTTATCCAGCTGAAAGACAAATACAAAACAAATCAGCTTTATAAAGATATTCTCGAATCAACAGACGGCAGAGTTGCTCCGAACTGGCTTGACGTAGACAAGGAAAACTGCAAAGCTACAGTAACAGCACTTCCGACCAGAGATCAGATTGACGTTCCAGTAAACGAACAGGCAATCGTCGAGTTGTATTCAAAATAATGTGTTTATTGTGCAGCTTGTTTGTATTTTGCATTCAAGATGCACGGTACGCATAATATTTTCGAATACTAAAATATCAGGAGGGATAATTAATGATAGAGATGATAGAAAAACCGAAGATAAGTATTGTCGACCAGAGCGAAGACGGCAGAAGCGCATCTTTTGTTGTAGAGCCTCTTGAAAGAGGATTCGGCACAACACTCGGAAATGCTCTCCGCAGAGTTCTTCTGAGCTCTCTCAACGGCGTTGCCGTTGTCAGCATCCGCATCAGCGGCGGTGGACAGGACGTTCTTCACGAAATCTCAACTGTTCCGGGCGTCAAGGAAGACGTTTGTGAAATAGTACTCAACGTTAAGGGTATTGTTGCACAGCTTCATTCTCAGAGCGCCAAGACAGTGTCAATCGATGTTACCGGTGCGTGCGAAGTAACTGCCGGAGATATCGTTAGTGACGATGAACTCCATATTCTGAATCCTGAACTTCATATTGCTACAGTCAGCAGCGGTGTACATTTCCATATGGATCTTACATTCGATCACGGCCGCGGATATGTTTCACAGGAAAAGAATAAACAGGATTATTCCGCCGGTCAACTCGGCGTAATATACGTTGATTCAATTTTTACACCTGTTTACAATGTCAACTACAAAGTTGAAAACACTCGTGTAAAGAACATTACCGATTACGATAAACTCACATTAAATGTTCTCACAAATGGAACTATTTCCGCTAAAGAAGCAGTTTCATTGGGTGCCAAGATACTCAACGACCACCTCAACTTCTTTGTTGAATTGTCCGATGAAGCCAAGAACGCTGAATTTATGGCTGAGGCTCAGGAATCAACAAAGGATAAAGAACTTGAGATGACCATTGAAGAACTTGACCTTTCACAGCGCAGCTATCACAGCTTGAAGCGTTCAAGCATCGATACTGTCGGTGATTTGACAAACAAGACCGAGGCAGAACTGATGAAATTCAGAAACCTTGGAAAGAAATCACTTGAAGAGATTAATGTTAAACTTCATTCTCTCGGACTCTCACTCAAAAGAGACGACGAATAAGTTTTTGAGTAAAGTGAACCGGTCCTTTTCAAAATATTTAAAGGAGGATTAATCAGTATGTCCGGAACTAGAAAACTTGGCAGACCAACAGCTGCCAGGGTATCTATGATCAGAGGTATGGTCACATACCTTATAGAGAACGGCTCTGTTGAAACAACACTTTCAAGAGCCAAAGAAGTCAGAATTATGGCTGACAAAATGATTACACTCGGCAAGACCAACACATTGGCTGCACGCCGTCAGGCTTTATCTTATATCACAAAAGAGGATGTAGTTAAGAAGCTGTTTGACGAAGTAGCTACACAGTATGCTGAAAGAAATGGTGGATATACAGCTATTTACAAGCTCGGCCCGCGTCGTGGAGATGCAGCTGAAATGGCTCTCATCAAATTGGTATAATCATAAGAATTACGGAGAGGTTAAAACGCCTCTCCGATTTTGTAACTCTCACATAATGCAAGAACTTGCAGAAAAACAGG
>Ga0255061_10000189_pt1 | contig 16013 bp, 16 predicted proteins | sample 174RNAGHGhighgp2_FD_183093 | JGI IMG/M metagenome (GOLD analysis project Ga0255061, IMG submission 183093) | Metatranscriptome of sheep rumen microbial communities from Palmerston North, Manawatu-Wanganui, New Zealand - 1742 RNA GHGhigh gp2... | ecosystem: Host-associated > Mammals > Digestive... | reverse complement strand
GACGTATTTCCCCTGTTCATAAACCGTTGGGAATATGCAGTTTGGTAAAGAAAGAATGTTGGATTTATCCATAACTGACGATCCGTTGTGAAAAAGACGCAGAAGACACACTGCGAGGAGTGAAAATTATGACCAGACAGCGCACATTGCGGGAATACCGGCTCATTGATCTCACGTTATTTGCCGTGATGCTGGCGGTATGCGAAACGCTCATCGTAAAGGCTGCCGTTTTCTGGTTCCGTGACCAGCTGTTTACGGTTTCACTGGCCGGGGCCGTTACGTCAATCGTTTACATGCGATGGGGCTGGTGGGGCTGTATCCACGCGTTTCTTGCCGGCCTGGTCTATTGTCTTGCCTCAAACGCGGGAATGGACACTACCCTGATTTACTGTCTGGGGAATCTGCTGTCCTGTCTCTCCGTATGGCCTTTGTTGAAAATCGGAAAAGAGCGGGTACGGACAGGGAATCTCTGCTGTGTTTACCCGCTGTTTGTGCTTCTCCTGATGCAGGCAGGAAGAGCGCTTGCTGCGGTGATAATCAAGGGTGTGCCGTTTGCGGATACCGTCGGTTTCTTCACAACCGACAGTCTGTCAATGCTGTTTACGTTTGTGCTTGTCTGGATCGCGCACAGGCTGGACGGTGTTTATGAAGATCAAATCCATTATCTACTTCGCCTTTCCGCGAAAGAAAGAACAGAAAAAGGAGGTTCATGATGAAAGCTAAGGCGACGGATTTTCTCATCTACGACAAGGAGCTGGGCGTATATCGGGTAGATCCGGAACAGGCAGTACGTGATGATGTCGAAAAGCATTACTGGCGGCACATCTGGCAGACCATCGTCAAAGACTGGCGTCTTTATCTGATGCTGGTACCGATGATTCTGGTATTCCTGTTCTGGCGTTATTTCCCGATGTATGAACTCTTGGGATGCTTCAAGGTCTCTGACAATGTGCTGCCGGTATCAGAGCAGCTGTTCAGCGGCTTCTCGTATTTCAAGAGACTGTTGTTTGCCGGTGATGGTCTTTCAACAGATTTCTGGAGAGCAATGCGGAATACATTCCTGCTGAGCTTCTACGGTCTGTGTTTCGGGTTCCCGATTCCGATCATCCTGGCGCTGTTTTTCAACGAAATCCGCTCCAACATCGCCCGAAGCGTATTACAGGTGCTGACTTACTTGCCCAAGTTCATGTCAACGGTTGTAATGGCTTCCCTCGTCACCATGCTTGTCAAGCAGGGTTCCCTGACAACAGGTATGGGTATCGTCAGCAGATTCCTGTCCAACATCGGCCTTATCAGCAAAGAGGTCGCAAATGCAGGTCTGCTCAACAATCCGTCATTCTTCCGTTCCATCTACCAGATCTCAGGCATCTGGGAAGGTGCGGGCTATGACAGTATTGTCTTCTTTGCCGCAATCATCGCCATCTCGCCGACCAGTTACGAAGCGGCGCAGATCGACGGCGCCGACAAGTGGGCGCAGATGCGGTATGTCGTGCTGCCGAGCATCCTCTCGACGATCGTTATCATGTTAATCACACGTATCGGTCACCTGCTGAATGTCGGCTACGAAAAAGTATTGCTGCTGTACAACACCAACACCTATGTCACGGCTGACGTTGTCTCCACATTCGCTCACCGCAACGGTATGGGCACCGGCGCCGGCACGGGCATCGCGGCCGCCGCGGAAATGATGAACAACATCATCGGCATGCTGCTGGTCATCGGCGCAAACACCATCGCCCGCAAGGCATCGGACACATCGCTCTATTAATCGGAGGACACCATGAAAAGAAAACTGGAAGTATCAGAACTGATTTTCAAGATTATCAGTTACACACTGCTTACCGCCTTCGCACTGGCCTGTCTGTATCCGTTTGTCTACGCGATCAGCGCGGCGATTTCCGGACGCTCTGCTGTTGAATACGGCTCCGTCGTCCTGTTCCCGAAGGACATTCAGTTTGACGCATTCAAGAGAATGTTCAACGACAACATGTTCTGGAATGCCTATTCCAACACTCTGTTCCTGACCCTGTTCGGTACGATCTGGGCCATGTTCTTCTCGATCCTTGGCGGTTATGCCCTGTCCAAGAAGAGACTGGTATTCCGGAAGTTCTTCAACTTCTTCCTGGTCTTCACGATGTGGTTCTCGGCCGGTATCGTTCCCCAGTATCTGAACTACCTGGCTACCAAGGACGTCTTCAATGCCATGGGCATCATGGACGACAAGTGGCTGGTTGTCATCGCCATGGGTATGCAGGCCATGAACATCATCCTGCTTCGTAACGCGTTCGAAGGCGTGCCTTCCGAAATCGAAGAAGCTGCCATCGTCGACGGTGCTTCCGAACTTCAGGTTCTGAAGGAAGTCTACCTGCCGATGTGCAAATCCACCATCGCCACAGTCGCACTGTTCTTCGGTATCTCCCGCTGGAACGGTTACTTCTGGGCAAGACAGATGATCTCCAACGCCAATGAGCATCCGCTGCAGGTATTTATCAGACTGAGGCTGGAGCAGTATACCGACCCGGAAACAATGGCCGGCTGGAATGAAACATATGCTTCCGACTCTGTCATCTATGCTCTGATCGTGTGCTCCATTGTCCCGATTCTGATCATCTATCCGTTTATTCAGAAATACTTCGCCAAGGGCGTCAACGTCGGCGGCGTCAAAGAATAAATCTCGATTGAAACTGTTCATAAAAGACTGATTTTAGGAGGAAAAATGAACAAGAACTTTACAATAAAAGGCCTCACCGCTCTTTTGAGCCTGGCGATGCTGGCAGGCTGCGGCCCCAGCATTACAGTAGAGGGAAATACACCCGCAAACACCAACACCACACCGGCAAGCACCGGCAGTGAAGCAGCAACAACACCGGCAAATTCGGAAGCTTCCGCTCCCGCCGGATCTCTTGAATACGCAGACGGCACCGTGCTGAGAATGGCTACCGGCTACAACAGCACAAAGACAGGCCTCAGCTTCGATGCGGAAACCGCAGGCGAAGGCATCAAGCTCGCGGACGGCGTCACATACAACGCCGGCGACCTGAAGCCGACCTGGGTTGCAGTTGAAAACGAGCTCAACATCAAGTTTGAAGACAAGTACCAGGGCAATTCCGCTTCCAAGGAATTTGAATACTGGAAAGAACGTCTGAGCGAAGTTGACATGGTTTCCGGTACAGCAGCTCTGCTGACCCAGAACGGTGAAGCCGGCTCCCTGGTCAACATCGGCGAATACCTCGACAGAATGCCTAACTTCAAGGCATATCTCGATGCCAACCCCGTCGTCCGTCTGTCCATCACCGGCAACACAGATACAGGCGCCATTTACTTCAGCCCGTATTTCGACGGTGTTAACGATATCGAACGTATGCCTCTGATGAGAGTTGACTGGGTCCAGAAGCTCCTCGACGGTGAAGGCGAATTCACTGCTGACGCTTCCAAGAACCTGGCTGCTGCTGTCTACCAGCCTTACATGCCGACATCCGGCAAGGTTGAAGTCAACGTTGTCAGCGCTGACGGCACCAAGGCTGAAAAGCTCACAAAGGACTATGATACAGCCGGCAACATCGTTGCCAAGATGAATGAAGCCGGCACAATCTCCGGTGTTGAGGCTGTCAACATGCTGAGAAAGTACATCGACGAAGCATATGCAGGCTACTACGGAACAGCCCGTTCCGACCTGTACATCGGCCAGAACGCTGCCTGGGATGCAGACGAACTCGTCGCCCTGCTCCGCTGCGTCGTTTCCAACCCGCAGACACTGAACGGCACCGATTCCATCCAGGGCCTCTTCACAAGAGAAGATGACAACAACCAGCGCCGTGTTGACATGTTCCGTTTCGCCGGCACACTGTTCGGCGTACGCGGTCTCGAATCCAGACAGGACTTCCTGTTTGTCGGCACCGACGGCATGCTGCACGATGCCAGACAGGAAGCTGATACATACAAGGCTCTCGAATACATGAACGCGATGGTGAAGGAAGGCCTGATCTCCCAGGCATTCATCAACAACTCCACCGAATCTTCCGCAACATATCTCGAAAACGACCTCGGCTTCATGCACTATGACTACAACCAGACCCAGACCATCCTGAACGCTACCAAGCTGCAGGAAGGCGAAAAGTACATGGCAGTCATGGTTCCGGTTGCCCGCTGGTATGACGGCACAAACGCTGACGGCGTTTACATGCAGTTCACAGAATCCTGGCGTTCTGTCAAGACCGACGGCTGGGGCATCTCCAAGGCCGGTGTCGGCTCTGACGAGAACAAGCTCAACGCTGCTCTTGCTCTGATCGACTTCGCATACTCCGACAAGGGCATGATCCTGCTGAGCTACGGCCCGGATGCATTCATCAAGACAAATGCTGACGGCAGCTATGTCACATTCGACTTCAACGGCAAGCAGATGCCTGTCATCGCCGATGAAACACTCACCGAACTGTGGGATCTTGCTTCCGGCAACTATACAAACTTCGCACGTTTCTACCTCGGTTCCACACTGTCCTTCGTCAAGAACCAGGCATTTGAATATCAGTGCACAACCGAAATCGGCCAGGAAGGCGCCGGACACATCTCCAGAGGCATCGCTCTTGGTGTCATCAAGCATCCTGAACTCGACCTCGCGTCCAACCCCTGGTACACATCCATCCCGACCGTTCTGCCGACAACAACAGTTGAGAACTCCACGATCAGCGGCTACACAGAACTGACCGAAAAGTTCAGCCAGCAGAAGGGCGGCGACAACATCCTGCTGAGCTTCATCATCAACGGCTACACAGACGCTGATATGAACAGTGCAGAGGCTGCTGCTGAATATGTCAAGTCTGCCTGGAAGGGTGCGCAGTATCTTGCCATCAAGCAGGATGCATGGCAGCGTGATCAGGACTTCTACAAAGGTCTGAAATAATCTCTTCGTTCTAAGAATCCCTTTCGAAGAATTCTGTTCCGGAAGGAGGAAACTCCTTCCGGGACGGGATGTTGAGTGCTGGATCTTTGTGAAAAGGTTCAGATTTTGCAGAATCTAAAATGAAAAGGAGGAGAGTATAAGAGGAGACCCGGTTCCCGGGGATCATCTTCATACGAGTCATCATGTATAAGAAACACTTAGTAGTACAGAAATTCGTATGTCTGGCAGCGATCATCGCGAGTGCAATTGTATTCCTGTATTCTCTCGGGATCATGACCGATCTGTACGATACACTGTACGATACAATGAGAAACCCGAATAACATCATGCAGACGGATGTTGCCGGATCGATCGTGTATTACAACATGCAGGAATTCAACCGTTACTTCCTTCGGTACAGTATTGTTCTGATTCTTCTGGCAGCCTTCCTGTATATCACCAATACACACATCAGGCGCAGATATTACATCGGCAATTTCATCGCCATCGGTCTGTTTTCCGCTTTCTCTATCTATCTGACAATCTTCGCACACAGATACATTCAGATCTTCAAAGGCCAGTGGCTGCAGGTTGACTTCGAAGCGCTGAAGGCACATTCCGAACTGTGGGGAACACTCTACACCGAGTCCACATTCTGGCTTGACCTTCATTACTGCGTCTTCGCCATTCTGCTGATCTGTGTCTGTGCCCTGATTGCCAATGCGGTCTGGAAAGTGAAGCTGATGAAGGAAGAGGCGCAGATTCTCGAAGAAGGAAGGAGAGCCATCTCATGACACAGTTTACTGATGAGAAGTCAATTCAGCGTGACAGAATGCGGTATATCAAGAACTCCGCTTCGTCCAACCTGTGCTATCTCGGCATTCTGCTCGATGTGTTCTACTTCGTATCCATCTACAAGTCAGATGTCGGCACATACTATTACAACTTTATGATCGGCATTTCGATCGTCTACAACCTGATCTTCATGCTGACGGTATTCCTTGCCTCTGAAGGCGTGAAGAACTACAAGAAGAACTATTCCTACATTCTGTTCGTCGTCGGTATTCTGCAGTTTGTCAGAATCTTCATCATTCCGACAAAGGCACATGCGGCAACAGCGGTAGTGAATGGCGTTGAAACACTTGTCATGACGAACGGACAGTTCTTCAGGGTCGCAGCATATCTGGCCCTGTCCGGAGCGGCGCTGATTTTCTCGGCGGTCATCAACATGCGCAAGTGCAATGACCTGAGTGAGCATCTCGCGGCACTGAACGCAAACGGATAGGAGCTGGATTATGGCAACACTGAACTTACAGCATATTGATAAGATCTATGATAACAATGTCCAGGCAGTCTTTGATTTCAACCTTGATGTCAATGACGGCGAGCTCATCGTCATGGTCGGCCCTTCCGGCTGCGGCAAATCCACAACCCTGCGCATGGTCGCCGGACTTGAGGACATCTCCGCAGGCAAGCTCCTGCTTGACGGCAAGGATATCACCGCCGCGCCGGCGAAAGACCGCGACATGGCGATGGTCTTCCAGAACTATGCCCTTTACGGACATATGACAATTTATGAAAACATGGCATTCTCCCTTACCCTCCGTAAGGAAAACCCGAATGTCATTCACAAGAAGGTTCTCGCGGCTGCGGAAATCCTCGGCCTGGAAAACCAGCTGAACAAGAAGCCGGCACAGCTGTCCGGCGGTCAGAGACAGAGAGTCGCGATGGGTCGTTCCATCGTCCGTAATCCGAAGGTCTTCCTGTTCGACGAACCGCTGTCCAACCTGGACGCCAAGCTGAGAGGCGCAACCCGTCGTGAAATCCTGCTGCTCCATAAGAGGCTGCAGGCCACGATGATGTACGTTACCCACGACCAGACCGAAGCTCTGACCCTGGCAGACAGAATCGTATGTATGTCCATGGGCCATGTACAGCAGATCGGCACACCGCTGGAACTGTACGACGCACCGGCAAATATCTTCGTCGCTTCCTTTATCGGCCTGCCGCCGATGAACTTCTTCAATGTCCGCGTCAACGGCATGACACTGGAAGGAGACGGCTTCAAGGTAGGTCTGAACGATGAAGAAAAGCACATCCTCGGCGCTTATGAAGGCAAGGAAATCGTGCTTGGCGTCAGACCGGAAAACATCGGCCTGGGACCTGACATTGACGCCAAGGTCACTCTGAATGAGAACCTCGGCATGAACACCCTCGTTCACGGCAACATCGGCGACAACAACGTCAAGGTGACCGCGAAGCTGAAGGGCTGGATGGATTATGCAAACGGCGACATCGCTTCGCTGACCTTCACAAGAAAGCACTTCTTCGACAAGGAAACAACGAAGGCGATCAAAGGAGATGAATGAGTATGAAAAAGAAGAACGGCGGCATTAAGGAACTGTGGAGAAAAGTGCTTGTCTCTCTGAAGAGAAAACCTCAGCAGATTCCTCTGATCATGCTGGTCATCGCCTTCCTGTACTATTCCATGCATCTGTCCGCGATCTCCGATACAACAGCGAAGATCCAGGGCACAGGAATGGGTCTTGCAGGCTTCTGCACAAACCTGTTCTCGATGCTTTCATTCATGTGCTTCATCAATGCGTTCCCGTATCGTAAGAAGCCGAATGTCCCGATGGTCATCCTGATGTTCGTACTGTTCGGCATCGTAGCCTTCGCGGATGTATATTACATCAGAGCAATCTGGGCGGCGATCACCCGTCCTGAGAACCCGATTGTCGTTACCCAGTCAACGATCTATATCGCATACGCAGAATACTACCTGCGCATCCACCTGATCCTGCTGGCGATCACGGCTGTCCTGATCATCCTGCTGCCGGTATATTCCAAGGCGCTGCGCAAGATCAAGACATCAATCGAAGTCGAAGACAACGGTTCGATGGGTGCTATCGATCTCTCTGCAGAATAATTAAGAAAGCAATACAGTCTGTTCAGGGGCAGATGGTCTTCTGTCCCTGAACAGAAATTCCGCATCAGGAGTATTTATGACGAAAAGAAATAAAGTACGCAAACCCGAAGTGGAGAAGGAATCGGAGTATTACCGTCTTCATACCGATGCAGCGAAAAGGCTGGCGGAAGCGGATGAATCCAATTCTCCCGAGGTTTCCGAAGAGGAACTGCGCAAATACACATCCAGGTCAAAACTTCATATTTCCGATCGTGCCAAGATGCTGTTTGTCAAATGGTGGTTTCCGGCATCTGTCTGCTTCTTCTTTATCTGGGGGCTTTCGGCCTACCTTGCAGACATCTGGGATACCCTGCTGGTAACCGGCATTGCATTGGGCATTGTAACGGATCTGCTGACCAACAATGTGCTGCGGTTTTTCGCAAAGACAAAAGGAGAGAATGACCGGCTGATGATGGTGCCTTCTAACGGGTACTCAAGCTTTGTCCTGAATATTCTCTATGCTTTTCTTGTACTGTTTTTCGTCTATACGCTGTACAACATGATCAACGCCGGCGCGGCGATGATCACCGGCCGCGGCGACCAGGTCGTCCTGGGCGTCGAGCCGATCCTGTTCGGATTATTCTATCTCGGTTTTGATCTGATGTTTATCAAGTATAAGCACTGGATCACCGATATGTTCAGAAAAAGAAAGCGCAGAACCGGCGAGGTAAAGGTATGATCATACGTGTATTGTACAAAGGAAGCTGCTCGGCATGCCTTGAACTGGAGAATGAATCTCCCTATTACAGCCCGCAGGAATATGAAGTCTTCCTGAACGGTGAATTTATATATAAGGATAAGACAAATGTGTTCTCGCTGTTTGACCTGAAGCCGCAGACACAGTACACGGTGCAGGTCAGAACCGCAGACGGTGCTGATGAAGTCACATTTACCACGGAATCTGAAAGCTGTGCTGTCAATGTAAAGGACTTCGGCGCTGTCGGCGACGGTGTGCATGAAGATACCGCTGCCATTCAGGCGGCAATCAGTTTCCTGCCCAAAGGCGGAAGGATTTACTTCCCGGCCGGTACATACCTGTCGCTGCCGCTTTGCCTCAGATCCGATCTGACCATCGAGCTGAGCGAAGGCGCGGTGATCAAGGGTTCGACAGAGCGGGAACGCTATCCGATCATCCCGGCAGCAGCCGGTGATCCGGAAGTGCCGTTAGCAGCCTGGGAAGGCAATGAAGCAAGCATGTACCAGTCACTGATCCATGGTTCGTACTGTTCGAATGTACAGATCGTCGGCAAGGGCATGATTGACGGCAACGGCCAGAACGGCGACTGGTGGCCGGGATTCCATGATTTCCCGTGCGCAAGACCGCGTGTCATCTTCCTGAACAGGTGCGAGAATATCGTCCTGCACGGTGTCACGGTAGCCAACGGGCCTTCCTGGCATATCCACCCGCTTTTCAGCAAGGATATTTCCATCCTTGACTGCATGATCCAGGCACCCAAGGTATCACCCAACACCGACGCCATTGACCCGGAAAGCTGTGACCAGGTAAGAATCATCGGCTGTAAGTTCTCCGTCGGTGATGACTGCATCGCGGTCAAGTCGGGCAAGATTGATATGGCGAGAAAGTACCGGACACCGGCTGACCATCACACCGTCCGCAACTGCCTGATGCAGTTCGGCCACGGGGCACTGACGCTGGGCAGCGAGCTGGCCGGCGGCATCCGCAACCTGGAAGTGACAAGATGTGTCTTCGTTGCGACCGACCGCGGCCTGCGGATCAAGTCCAGACGCGGCAGAGGCAAGGACAGCATCATCACGAACGTGCTGTTTGACAACATCCGCATGGATAAGGTGCTGACCCCGATCGTCATCAACCTCTGGTATAACTGCTGCGACCCTGACCGGTATACAGAATATGTCTGGTCAAGGGAGAAGCTGCCGATTGATGACAGAACACCGCATATGGGTACATTCTGCTTCCGCAATATGGAATGCACCGGCGCCGAAGTGGCTGCCTGCTATATTGACGGTCTGCCGGAAAGCCCGATTGACAAGGTTGTTCTCGAAAACATCAGCGTCAGCTTTGCCGAAGATGCCAGAGAAGGCGTCCCGGCAATGCAGAACTTTGCCGAGAAGAGATGCAGGCTTGGCCTCTATCTGGACAATGTCCGGGAAATTGAAGTGAAGAATGTTTCGGTCACCGGCTGCGTTGGTGAAAAACTGATCACCGACCATTGTGAAAAGGTGACGACAGAAGGATTTGAATAACATGAGCGACTATACGAAAATTGACGCCTATGTGAATCGACTGGTTGCCGATTCCACGCCGGAACGTACGGCCTGGAATCTGGAGAAAATCAGAGAAGGAAAAAAGAACAACTGGAACTACATCGACGGCTGCATGCTTACAGCCTTAATGGAACTGACCAGGATCACCGGCGATGACAGGTACAGGAACTTCGCGGAAGAAACAGCTGATTTCTTCGTACAGGAAGACGGCTCGATCAAGACCCTGCAGCCGGAAAAGGCAAATCTGGATGATATCAACGAAGGCAGGATCCTGTTTGAACTGTATGCCATGACCGGCAAGGAAAAGTACCGCAAGGCCTGTGATCTGCTCAAAGAACAGCTGAACAGACAGCCGCGCACATTTGAAGGCAACTTCTGGCACAAGGCCATCTACCCCAACCAGGTATGGCTTGACGGCATCTACATGGCCCAGCCGTTCTATGCGCTGTATGAAAAGAATTTCGGCAGCGGCAGCTACGCGGATATCGTTTCCCAGATTGAAAATGTGCACCTGCATATGCTGTCGAAAGACAAAGGTCTGTATTTCCATGGCTATGACGCGTCGAAAAAAGCTTTCTGGGCAGACCCGGAAACGGGATGCTCGGCAAATTTCTGGCTGCGCTCCATCGGCTGGTTTGCCGTGGCGATGGCTGACCTGCTCGACATCCTGCCGGATGGCGATGACAGGAACAGGCTGCTTGCCATTTTCACAGAGCTGATGAATAACCTGCTTCCTTACCGTGATGAGGCAACAGGCATGTATTACCAGGTGCCGGACCAGGGCAACAGGGAAGGAAACTACCTTGAAACCAGCGGCTCTGCCATGCTTGCCTACGCAATGCTGAAGGGGGCAAGGCTGGGCGTACTCGGTCCGGAATTCGCAGAAAAGGCGGAAGGAACGTTCCATGGCATTATCGACAGGTATCTGACATTTACCGATGACGGTCTGAATCTGGGCGGCATCTGCCTGGTTGCAGGCCTCGGGCCTGAAAACAACAGGCGTCGTGACGGCTCCTTTGAATATTACATTTCCGAACCGGTGGTTGAGAATGATGCCAAAGGCGTGGCACCGTTCCTGCTGGCCTATACGGAAATCAAACGCAGAATGCAGTAAGCATCCGCAGAGGAGACGGTAAATGAACGACATCATCTATGTGGGAAAGCATGCCCTGACGAAAGCAGTTACAAACCATGTCCACAACACCTGGGAGCTGATCTACTGCACCAGCGGGAACGGCAGGCTGACTTTCCAGGACCGTGTGCTTCCATACAGCGCTGACAGTCTGGCAATCATACCGCCGATGATGATCCACAGCAATTACAGTGACGAAGGCTTTACCAATTACCACATTAACATGTCGGAGCTGAATCTGAATGTCAATGAACCGATGGTAATCTGCGGCGCATGCAATGAGTATCTGAAAGATGTATTTCCGGCTGCATTCTACTATTATTCCAATGATACGGCCGGAAGGCCTGCCATCCTGCAGGCATACTCGCAGGTCATCGTGGCAACACTGCAGTCATATCTGACAGACCGCAACGGCAATGAAACCGTCAAGCAGATCATGGACCATATTCTCAAGAATTTCCCTGATCCGAACTTTGATCTGAACGGCTATCTGCACAGTCTGCCTTTCTCACTGGAATATCTGAAACGAATGTTTAAAAACGAAACGGGGATGACGCCGCTGCAGTATCTTACGAATAAGCGTCTTGAAAACGCCGCGGGATTCCTGGGCATGATGGCCAACAGCACCAATATTTCCCAGATCTCGCATAAGTGCGGTTTCAATGATCCGCTGTATTTCTCCAAACTCTTCAAGAAGAAGTACGGCGTATCGCCGCGTAATTACGTGCCTAAGAATACAGAGCCGTCTGATGCTGATTCAGACAGCGTAAAGATTTTTATATAATTCAGCGACGGAATGGAGGCATTCAATATGGAATATATATCTCTGAAGAACATCAATAAAATCTATCCGAACGGTTACCATGCGGTGCATGACTTCAACCTTACCATTGACAAGGGAGAGTTTATCGTATTTGTCGGTCCGTCCGGATGCGGTAAATCTACAACTCTCCGGATGATTGCCGGTCTGGAAGATATTTCCAACGGTGAATTCCTGATCAACGGGGAAAGGGCAAATGAATGGGGTCCGCGTGAACGTCAGGTAGCAATGGTGTTCCAGAGCTATGCGCTGTATCCCCAGATGACCGTCTTTGACAACATCGCCTTCGGCCTGACGCTGCAGGGTGTTGACGAAGAAGTCATTGAAGAAAAGGTTAAAAAGACGGCGGCCATTCTCGGTCTGACTGATTATCTGGACCGTCTGCCCAGAGCACTTTCCGGCGGTCAGAGACAGAGAGTCGCCATCGGCCGCGCCATCATCCGCAAGGTCGGCATCTTCTTAATGGACGAACCGCTGTCCAACCTGGATGCCAAGCAGCGTGTTACCATGCGTTCGGAAATCGCCCAGATCCATCGTGAGACAGGTGCGACAACCATCTACGTCACCCATGACCAGACCGAAGCCATGACCCTGGCTGACAGAATCGTCGTCATGAGCGTCGGCTACGTCCAGCAGATCGGTACACCGTATGAACTGTACTACAACCCGGTCAACGTGTTCGTAGCAGGCTTCATCGGCGAGCCGCCGATGAACTTCATCCGCTCGACCGTAAAGAACGGCTGCGTGGAATTCGGCGAAAACACACTGGAAATCGCCCATATCCTTAAGGATAAGGCCAAGAAGTATGAAGGCAAGAAGATCATCCTCGGCTTCCGTCCGGAAGCAATCGAGCTTGGCAAACAGCCTGATTCCCTGCATGTCAACTGCTCGGTTGAACTGACAGAAATGCTGGGTGACAACACCAACGTCTATATCACAACCGGTGAAGACAAGGCCATCCTGAAGGTTGACCCGCATGATTCTCCGGAAGTTGACAGCAAGATTACCTTCTCCATCCCTGACAAGAACGTCTATCTCTTCGACGGTGAGACGGAAAAGGTTATTACAGAACGTGTTCTGTAATAAGGAGGTGTTATCATGATGGATATCCGCTATTCGGCAAGTCCGAATGACGTCAAACGCTATACGACGGAAGAACTGCGCAAAGAATTCCTGATTACCGATCTCTACGTTCCCGATACCGTAAAGGCAACCTATTCCCACGTTGACCGTATGGTCATCATGGGCATCATGCCTGTTCATGAGAAAGTCTCGATTGACAAAGGCATTGATATCTGGGCCAACTTCGGAACGGATTACTTCCTTGAACGCAGAGAAGCAGGTGTCTTCAACCTCGGCGGCAAGGGTACAATCACCGCTGATGGAACCGCGTATGAGCTCGGTTATGAAGACTGTCTGTACATCACCAAAGGGACAAAGGAAGTCTGCTTTGAAAGTGCGGATCCGGAAAATCCGGCAAAGTTCTATCTGGCGTCTTCACCTGCGCATACTTCGTATACAACCAGGCTGCTGACCTTTGAGAACGCCAATCATCGCCCGACCGGCGATGTCAAGACCGCCAACAAGCGTGTCATCAACCAGTTCATCCATCCGGATGTTCTGAAGACATGCCAGCTCTCCATGGGCCTGACGCAGATTGCCGAAGGCAGCACATGGAACACCATGCCCGCCCATACCCATGAGCGCCGCATGGAAGTCTATACCTATTTCGAAATTCCGGGTGATGAATGCGTCATGCATTTCATGGGCCAGCCGAAGGAAACACGTCATCTTGTCATGAAGAACTTCGATGCCGTGATTTCTCCCTCCTGGTCGATCCACTCCGGCTGCGGCACATCCAACTACACCTTTATCTGGGCCATGGCCGGTGAAAACCTGGCGTTTGACGACATGGATACACTGAAGCCCAACGAGCTTCTCTAGGAGGAAATACTGATGGATATGAACGCCTTCCGTCTTGACGGAAAAGTCGCACTGGTGACAGGCGGCGCCTACGGCATCGGCTTTGCCATTGCCGAAGCGCTGGCTTCCGCCGGGGCAAAGATTGCCTTCAACTGCCGCTCGGAAAAGAACCTGAACCAGGCAATGGCTGATTATGAGGCCAAGGGCATTGAAGCAAAAGGCTATATCGCCGATGTCACGGACGAACAGCAGGTCAATGACCTCGTTGCCGCCATCGAAAAGGATCTTGGAACCGTTGACATTCTGGTCAACAACGCCGGCATCATCAAGCGCATCCCGATGCTGGAAATGAGCGCTGACGATTTCCGCCAGGTCGTGGACATCGACCTGAACGGCCCGTTCATCTGTGCCAAGGCAGTTCTGCCCGGCATGATCAAAAAGGGCCATGGCAAGATCATCAACATCTGCTCGATGATGAGTGAACTGGGCCGCGAAACCGTTGCCGGCTATGCGGCAGCCAAGGGCGGCCTGAAGATGCTGACAAAGAATATCTGCTCCGAATTCGGCGGCCAGAACATTCAGTGCAACGGCATCGGCCCGGGCTATATTGCAACCCCGCAGACAGCACCGCTGCGTGAGCGTCAGCCGGACGGCAGCCGCCATCCGTTTGACAGCTTCATCGTCGCCAAGACACCGGCCGGCCGCTGGGGCACACCGGAAGATCTGGCAGGTCCCGCTGTCTTCCTGGCTTCGGATGCATCCGATTTCGTCAACGGCCAGATTCTCTACGTTGACGGCGGCATCCTGGCTTACATCGGCAAGCAGCCGTAATGGAGATCATCACCTTCGACGTCCTTGGGGCGCAGGTAAAAGGATATCTCCAGGCGGACCATGAAAGGCTGAAAGCACATAAAATACGCCCGGCCCTGATCATCTGCGCCGGGGGAGGCTACCAGCACCTTTCACCCCGGGAAAAAGATCCCGTGGCACTGGAATTTGCCCGTCTGGGGTATCAGACTTTCATCCTGGAATACAGCTGCAAAGAGCAGGCCGGGAACTACCTGTCCCTGCGCCAGCTGGCGGAAACGGCTGCATATCTGCGCAGGCAGAGTGAGACGTGGCATATCGATGAAACAAAGATTGCTGTCCTGGGCTTTTCGGCAGGCGGACACCTGGCCGGAAGCCTGGGCGCATTGTGGAACGATGGCAGTCTTGGATTGCCGGAAAACTGCCGTCCGGATGCACTGATCCTGTGCTATCCGGTTGCAAGCATGTACGAATATGCGCATGAAGAATCCGTGCGCTGGGTGAGCGGCGGTGATGAAGCAGTTCGGAAAAAACTTCATCTCTGGGATCACATTTCACCGGACTTTCCGCCCGTATTTCTCTGGCACGGCGGCGAGGATGACAGTGTTCCGCCGGAAAACAGTCTCTTTCTGGCGGTGCAGTTAAGAAAAAACAGGGTACCGTTCGAATATCATTTGTTTGAAACAGGCATGCATGGGATCTCAACCTGCACACAGGAGGTAGAAGCACCTGAAGAAAACTGCCGGGCGTGGATCACGCTCTGCGAAAAGTGGCTGAATCACAGATTTGCGTTCGTGCCCTGATACATATGCGAAGGCGCGTCCCGCGTCTTCGCATTTTTACTTAAGATTCATTTCAATATTACGGAGGCAAAATGAAAAAACTGAATTATGAAGTACTGAAAGAATCCGGCTACAAGGGCTATATCCTTGAATCAGCACCGGAGAAAGTCCTGCAGTTCGGCGAAGGAAACTTCCTGCGCGCCTTTGCGGACTACTGGTTTGACGTATCCAACGAAAAGGCAGGCTGGAACGGCAAGTGCGTCCTGGTCACACCGATCAGCGCCGGCCTTTCCGATCTGATCAATGAACAGGAAGGCCTGTATACCCTGTATCTGCGCGGCAGAGAAAACGGTGAAAAGGTAGATTACAAGCGTGTGATCTCAGTGGTCTCCCGCTGCCTGAACCCGTACAATGATGCGGATTTTGACAAGATGATGGAAGTTGCAAGAAGCGCT
>Ga0255061_10000188_pt1 | contig 16026 bp, 13 predicted proteins | sample 174RNAGHGhighgp2_FD_183093 | JGI IMG/M metagenome (GOLD analysis project Ga0255061, IMG submission 183093) | Metatranscriptome of sheep rumen microbial communities from Palmerston North, Manawatu-Wanganui, New Zealand - 1742 RNA GHGhigh gp2... | ecosystem: Host-associated > Mammals > Digestive... | reverse complement strand
GCCATCTTTAAAGTTTCTGTTGTTAATTCCATAACTTGCGCGGTTTGCAAGCCCTGTTGATAGAAAATCTGAGATACGGTATAAACATCCTTTACCGCAACGCCGTATTGTTGTGCGCGAGAGGTGTATTCACCAATTTTACCCCACAGGTCCTCTTGGGACATATTAGTAACAACGGCAATATTTGTAATTGTTTTATCTAGATCTTTAATATTATTAATAGCATTTTTTACTGCCTGTGTAACTTTACGAACAATAGCATAAATACCTAAATATCTATTTACGAAATTAGACGCATTATTTAATTTACCAACGGCAGCATTTAACTGTTCTAATTGCGCCTTACCAGCGGTACTAGCGTTGCGTAATCTTTGAATTTCAGCGGCCGCCTTTTTCATGCCATCACTAAAAACATCACTACCAATTGTAGATTTAAGTAAACTATTGGTAATATCATCAATACTAGTGCGTCCTGACATTAACGCTTGTTCCAAATCACGTTCAGCCTGAGCAGCTTCTGCCGCGGTCTGATTCCATTGATTTCTTAATTGTTCAATTGCCTGCATTTGAGAGCGCAAACGAGCCTCTGTGTTTAATTCTGTTTGTGCCGCTTGTTGTCCTTCAACTACTTGCTTATAGTCAACACGAGTTTTACCACCAAGTTGAACGGTTTCATCAGTAGAAAGAGATTTTAAAGCTTCTGTTGCGGTTTGTTTGGCCTTAGTTTGTCCATCTATAACATATTGTTTAATTTGTGCTAATGTGGCATCGTCAATTTGATATTCTGTTTTAATATAATCCCAAAATTGATTTTTTGTTTGCCCATTTTTAAATCCGGTAAATTCCATTGAACCGTCAGCTTGTTGCTGTACTTTCATGAACTGTGCCATTATTTGTTGTTCTTTGTTCTTTGTACCATCTTTGGGCATAGTTTTAAACGCTTCTTGTAAAAAGTCTAACGCACCAAAAGCACTAAAATTGACACGTCTGCTTTGTTCTGCTTGCGTGATTATTTGCTCCTGTTCACGATGGAACTCAGTAGTATATTTACGCAGTTTATCATTAATTTCTTTAAATTTTTTCTCAATCGTCGCACTAATAACATCGTAATTTTTTTCTAATATTTTAGGATTAAATTGCTTCTGGAAATCGGCCATAAAAGTGCCAGAACTTAAAACCCTATCTTTTAATGCTGCTTTAAGTGCATCGGTTCGTTCTGTGGTTCTTTCCATTGCTACTTCTATTGCTTCAATTTTAGCCTGCGCTTCAGGTGGAATAGCAATATCAGACATTTTTAAACGGCCCATTAACATTTGAACCGTTTCTAATCTTCCTTCAATACCATTAACTTGCCTATCAAGAGTAGAGAAATCACCCTTAACAGTAAACGCGCTCTTAGCCCTGACTTCAACCGCTCTAAGAGTTTTGTCTATATCTTTTAACTCTTTGTTAATGCGCTGACCATTAAATGAGTCGCCTTTAACATTGCTCATTACAGACTGTAGCTGTTTTATTATTTCGCTAAGATTCTGTATCTGCAATTCAATCGGCATTCTTATGCCTTGAGTTTCGACTGCACCACCAGCCATAGTCCTCACGCTCCTTTTTCTCTATATAACAAAAAAAAGAGCCGCCTTTTCAAATTGCTTGAAAAGACGGCATTATAATTCTTTCTCGTCTATATCATCGTTAAGACGAGTAATCTCTAAAATCATATTCTTCCGGTCTGTTGTTGTAATCGGCATTCCGACTATATTGAATACAGACATTGTTGGATCTGCCCTTTCTCCCAAGCGTAAGCTTATATCGCTAACAACTCTTACTTTCGGCATATACAAAAGATTTGTATAATTTTTGCCTTCATTTTCATCCTTGGAGTAAAACTTACCCTCAAGAGTGAACAACCCTTTAAATCTATCCTGTTGAATTGTATATATTAATGCTTCATCTCCAAATTCATAATAATAATCTATAAGATACTTATGATTAGGATTTGCCGCAATCGTACAGTCCCTATCTTGAAAAACCTCTATACACGGTGTTTCCTTCATGGGTTCAAACGGATCTTCATGTCTGTCTCGTAATCGTTTACCATACACCTTTCTTTGTACAACATCACGGTCATATTCAAAAATAAATGTTTTCTTTTCTGGATATTCAGTTGGCCATTCTTTTATTGGCATGTAATAATGAACTACATCTTCATTGTTTTCATCTTGCGTTACATATTCTTTAAGTTCCATTGGTCCTTCGCGCCTTGGAATCAACATACGCTGTTCCTTGCTTTTATAGCCCATTTTAGCATTTAACAAAATACCCATACTAATGGAAGAAAGAACGCCTTCAGATAGCGCGAAACGCACTTCTGAGCGTTCTGCCCAAATAACACGCGGCATATTCTTCCAGCCACCGCGCGCAAATACGTCACTGTGAGTTTCTGAGGTCTGCGTCATAACAATGTTATTAAAATACAATACAGGTTCACCAGCCTCAACACGGCGTTCTCCAAATTGCATCGGTTCCAGCGCTTTTAACGAGACTTCATATAACTCTTTAATACCTAAATATTGGTCTATCATTGCTATTTCCTCACATGAAAGAAAAAAGGCGCGGTTTCCCGCGCCTTAAAAAGTATATCTACCAATTATGGCTGGCTGCCTGCAACAGAGCCCCAGTCATTCTCTTTCTCGCCCTCTTTATCATCAGCGATATTGTAGCGAATGAGCTTCATCATTTCGTCTTCGCCACGCTCGTTCTTGTCACGGAGTACGTTAAGAGTCATTTCAAAAGTAGTAGGATCGCCCTCTGCTTCAAGAGTGAGGGTAACTTCGGAACTAACCTTTGCCTTGTTAATAACAAACTGGAAGGCTTCGTCCTCACCATCTTGGTTACGGATGAAGGTATCGCCAACGATACGATAGGTGCCAGGATAGGTGCTAGGAGAAATGGTAACTTCAACAGCAGATTCCTTGGTATCCTTGGTCGCGATTTCATCCCAGAAAATGCGGATGTGATCGCCGGCTTCGGTTGGCTGCTCATTGCCTTCGGCATCAATTAGAGCAGGGTTGAAGAAATTAATTACCTGAGTGCCATCGAGTACGATGTCTGGGTCGTCCTCTTTTTCAACTACCAACTGAGTACGAGTACCCTTGGTGAGGTTGAGGAGACGGATAGGATGCTTGTAAGTAGCTTTAGGAGCATTAAGTTTGCCATCTTCGCCACCAAAGGTGTAACCAGTGATATGGTCTACTGGTAGTGGCATTTTGCCGCCTGCTTCGCAAACAACTTCTTCATTGTGACGAATAATAACTTCTTCATATTTATCAGCAGCGAGCTTTTTGCCAGAACGCTTAATAGCGCCGCCGAGCATGAAACGAAGAGATTCAAGAGACATAAGAGCATCTTCTAGAGTAACATTAATTTCCTTACCATAGTCCCACTGAACTAGACGAGGATTGCCCCAGCCGCCCTGAGCAGCAGTGTTTTCTGCTGTGGTTTCAATAGTAGAAACCTTTAGAGTATCAAGGAATAGTACGATGTCATCCTTATAAACGCCAGCTTTGGGCTCATCATAAAGGGCCTGGAACTGTACGTTGGCAACTTCCTTAATACCATACTTTTCAAAAATATTAACTGCCATAGTATTTTCCTCCATAATAAATCATGATCTATTTAGAATCGGCAATTGACCGCATCCAGTGTTTCAACTGGTCTTTTTTAATCTTTGCACCGGCCAACGCCGCGCGATTGTTAATATCAAACTGGTCACGCCAACCCATTCTTTTGAGTTGATCATGAAACGCATAATAAGTAATGTCCCAAATATTTACCATATTTAGGTTACAATTATTCAGTGTCATACTACCAATCAGGTCTGACAACTGCATATCAGTTTTTTCTCGCGCTGCCTTTGCCGCTTTTGCTCTACGAACTTTTTCTCTATTTTCAAGCATTTGTTTCTTCAATCTAACGATTGCAGGATTATCATTCTTATTGATCTGTATATCTTCGCCCTCTTGCTCTAAGAAATACATTCGTCTAAGTAAATGCTGAAAGTCAGCGTAATTTTCTTCATCAATAATGTGTTTCTCTTCTAGTGGCCCTATTACTATTTGTGCCGGATCCAATGAAAAAGTTATTTCAGTTTCATGTGTAAAGAATTGAAACGCCCCGCGAACAAGATTGTTCATCTCTTTATCCATGGTACATAATAATAATAGATACTGAAAATCAGTTAATTGGTCTAACAATTTAGCAAACTCTTTGTCGCCCTTTTTCTTAACAACAGGTTTACCAGAAGTTAACACACCTAAATATTGCTGGAATTTATCATAACCCAAGTCTACGATTTCTCCCATTTTAGCGGGGTAAACCGCGCAAATATCGTCGCCTAAGAAAATAGGCGAACCCCGCATAAATTTCAACACATGACTGTCAGTTAAATTCATTGATTTTATACCACATTGAATATCCGCCAATCCAAGGCGTTAATACTAAGTTATCCGCGCGATGAAATTGTAGTGTTCCAATACCCGCCATTGCGCTCTCATTAAACAAATCATCAATTTCTTGCATAATGAGGTAAGGGCGCAAAGACTGGCCATTTAGAACCCATTCATCGTAAGGACAAGCAATATCGAAACGAATTGTTGAAATTTTAAATTCAGGATTCATTTGATTTACCACAAAGCCGTCAAACACAGCAATAACATAAGACATTTTTGTGGTACTATCGTCAAAGACTTTGGGCACTATAAGAATTTGTTTGTGGATAAGGTCACTACCATCCACATCTGGTTGGGGCTTTTGAGTAATGGGATCAACCTCTTTAAAAGGATTACGGGTTTGATATTTTAACAAACGACATAACCTTTGATCGGTCATTAATCTGTTCGCAATACGGAAGGTGTTAGAACCCATAACTTCAAAGCGTCGTTGGGTTGGTTTTTCAATAGCCATTTAATTCACCTACCATAATGGCACAACATCGATTCGTTTTCTATATTCTTTACCATTATAAATAGCAACCAATTCAAAAGGATTAAGAATATTGGCAGAGTTCGCGCGCACAATGCATTGAGTGTCGTAGTTAAAACTAAACTCTCTGCCTTTGCTTGCCTCTTCTTTTTGATGTGCTTCGATTTCAACAGGAATGAGTAGAGTGGCAGTTCCAGTCTCATATTCTTCAATATGATACTCAACTTTACCCTCAATAGGCTCTGTTCCCTTTAATTCATAAACGTTATTCCAACGAGTCTCTCCATAATCTAATTTAATCTGTGCTGCTCCTTCGATATAAGCAGAAAAACCCTTGGATGTGTCAGACACCACAATATGTAATGTCTTTTGTATTTGTGGAAAGTCTTTTAGCCGCACGGTTAAATCAGTTTCACCCGCGCCGACCGCAGTTAAAACTCCACGTACAACTTTAACAACCTTTTTATCCACTGGTAATATCTCGGTTTCATAATCACAGACAATACCATTTTTGGTTAATGAATAGCTTGGAGTAATTGTATCACCGACCATAAACACCTGAGTTTCAGTTGGGACGAGTAGCTCATAACGAGCCTCACGGTCTAAGTCCGCGATATTATCATCCAAATCATCATAAATTTGATTAACTTTATTCTCAGTAAGTGAAAGATAAATAACGCCAGGAACACTTGTATAATCATATTCAACCAATGACCATGATTCATCTTCTACAATGAAGTTAGTCGCGCGATTGATGTTATGACGCGGCATAATTACCTCCATATACTTATTAGGCTGAGGAGTAATTAATGCGTTCCAAGTTCTATAGTTGCCTTTAATCATATTATCTATTGAACTTACTACGTGAGACCACGATTGTTGTCTATGTCCTAATTCATCAATCCATTTTAATAGATAATTGCATCTAGTAATAAAGAATGTTTGATGTGTACCATTTACTTTCTTTTCTTTCTGAAATAGTATCCACTTTTCAAGTGTACCATCTTCAGTGGGCCAGTTTAAAACATCGCCCACTACAATAGGCGTTTCGTTAGCCACATGTAGTATCATAATTTTTTCTTCTGGCCTATCTTTCTTTTGGTTTATAATTCCACCAAAACGAATACCGCGTTCAACAGATAAATTCTTTATCGCGTGTGGTGATTCTTCTAACCATTTCTCAAAAGATTCCGCGCCCATTTTTGCTATTCGTTCAGCCGTAGTCTCTCCAAAATGATTGATGCGGGAATAATAAACATCAACGTATCTATATTTCATTAATAGACTCCAGGCCGCTAACAAGATTCATACATTCAAATATTGTCTTACGAAAGTATTCGTATGATAAATACTTTAATGAACACATCTTGCCATATAGGGACCACCAATTGATTGAATTGCCCCTAAGCCCATTAAGCTCAATAATGATAGAATCTAAATATTTTTCCCATTCGCCGTCTTTTTCTCTTTCGCAAAGTAGGCCATACAACCGGCCTTTAAGTTTATTCTTGTACCCGATGAACGTCTCGTCTGAGCACATTTTTCTTACCTGCCAACTTTTTAAATAAGTCCGCGGGTCGCTTTTCGCGCGACCTATCATAAATTCCTTCAGCCTGAAGAATTTCCTTAGCCACGGCTTCCTGTAATTCATTTAACTTTGCGAGATGATTTGCTTGCGAAAAATCGGCGTCTGCATATAACTGGCGAATGTTCTCCCAACTTGCAATACAACGTTTTATCCATTCATGCTTCATATAAAGCGCGAGAAGCTGAATTTCATCATTGCCCAAGTCTTCAACAAACTGATAACCAATAAATGCGTCTGGGTTTGGAGAGGTAACTGCGACTTCTTGTATATCTAAACTAACACGAGGATATTTGAAACGGAAAATAGCCATTTTTAAAAGTTCTTGCCAATCCCGCTCTACGATGGCCATTTCTTCTTCTAATGTCCATTCATCCGCCGTGATGCGAGCTAAGAACGCATCATAAACCTTTAAACAAGGAGTTGCCATTATTCTTCTGCTTGATGTTTCATGTTAATCGCGCTGATAACATCAACATCACAATACTTTTTAATTAGAGCGGTAATTGCTGGATTAGTGATTCCCTTATCTACCGCCAATTTAATAACAGTCTCTTTCTCCGCGGGTGCCGCAGTAGGAATAAACTTAGCAAATGCGGTAATGTCAAGCTTATCAAGCATCGCGCTAATATCGCTCATTTCATAAACCTGACCTTTTACAACTTCCGCCATTTCATTAGCTTCTAGGCCCTTTACCGCGAGATAGTGTTCGCGCACCATTGCCGCGAAACCGGGGTCGTTTTCAAGTTCATAATACTCATCTTCAGACACGTTAATTACGCGGTTTGGATCAAGCTTACGACGGAAATTAATATAAGGTAATACCAAACTAACAGTTGCAGAACTAATGTTCTTAATAGTAATTCTCTTTTCCATAAATCCTCCTTTAACTCCGGGGTGGGTGTTTTACCCACCCCTTAGAACGAAATATTATATATTAAAATTAGGCATCAAGAGCGGCATTATATTCTTCCCAACCGCTGCCTTCGTCAAGAGACTTGTTGTAATAAATGCCCCAATAGTTAGGAGTAGTTACAACAGCTACGCCAACCTTAGCATAAGCCTGGATAGTAATGCAGTTATCGCCCTCGTGGTCATTCCACTCACGGAAATAAGAATTGCCTTCAAATGCGAGACGGACAATCTTTTCCTTGCCGGCGGGCATTACGTATGCGAAGCTGGGGTTCATTGCTTTCTTCTCATTCTTTTCATCAGTGAAGGACTGAGGAAGTACAACAACAGAAACGCCATGGAACTTGCCAATATAGCCACGTTCACGGATTTCAGCGATGTCCTGGTCAGAAATCTTCACAGCAGTCTGATAAACAATAGCGTTTAGCATGGTGGAAGCGAACTCAGGAGAGCAATAGATAATAGGAGTGCCATAAGCAGCAACTGTACGGCAAAGTTCATCCATAGCAACTGGATCGAAGGTATTCGCAACTACCTTGTTGCGAGCTGGACGGCCAGCCTGATTCCAAGTAGCAAGGAGAGCATCCTGCATCATTTCATAGATACGATCTTCAAAACCAAGCTCAAGAACTTCATAAATGTCCTGAATGCTTTCAATACCATCGAGATAACGCTCGAAGTCTACGCGGCCAGCACCACCGATAGCCTGGATGTATAAATCGAAACGATCCCTATCAAGACGGAAGGTTTCATAGTTACCAGATTCGGTTGCACGGGTAACGAACTGACGACCACGCTGCTTGCCACGAGTTACGAAGAACTCTGGGCGAGCACCCTGAGGCATACGACGCACTTCAACGAACATATTGAGAACGTCATTAATTTTCTGAGGAAGAACCTCATCAAGATTTTCAGATAATAGCTGGAATAGGTCAATCTTATTCTTTTCAAACTTATATCTGTTAAAGCGACCCTTATCGTCGCAGAGAAGCTTAACTAGCTCATCATGTAGAGCTGCTTCATAATCGTAATCGGCGGCTGCGAACTCAGCAGGAACTTTACGACCGAAAACGCCATTCATAAGAATTTTTAGGTTATTCATAGTTCGCACCTCCTATTAGGCTAATTTAACAATTTCATACTTAACGCCCTTTTCACCATTAGGAACAGTGTAGAACTTGGTTACTACACCATAAGTGCCTTCGGTGGGCTTAGTGGCGGTAAGCTGGGGTACTGGAGAACCAGCAACTGGTACAACATAGATGGGGTTATTAGCCCAATCTTCTAGAGCTTCATAAAGTGCAGAAGCTTCTTCAGCATCAGCCTCATCAGCAAATTCTTCATCATCATACTGGAGGCAGTTTGTTGTTACGGTATCACCAAGACCAAAAATGCCTACACGAGGATAGTCGCCAGCAATCTTGCGGCCAAAGGTCTTAAGACCATAGTGATACATATCATATTCTTTTTCTGTGGTATATACAATACCAAATGGTGAATCGGTGACTTCTTCGCAAGAAGCTAAATAGCCCTTAGATTTGTCAGCAACGAGCCACATACCATTTTCACAAGGCGCATCTTTAGTAAACTCTTCGCCTAGTGGAGTCTGAGAAACAACCATACCAGACTGAGGGAAATGAACCTGATTCAACTCAAGACTGGCATACTGTTCACAAGGAAATCTCTTTAGTGCCATAGTTTTTTCCTCCTATTTATTTACGATACTTTTCCATAAGTAAAGCGAACTCTGATTTTTGTGGCTCAACTAGGGGTACTTTCTTAGTATCGCTATCAGCCATCAATTTCTTATTGGCAAACATAATCGCTAATTTGCCGTTTAGTTCTTCGTATGAGAAGTTACTTACCGACGCACGAAGATTAGCAATTTCTTCGGGTTCGTTAATTTCTTTTTCATACTTTTGAATTAACGCTTCTTTACGAGCGTTTTCATTCTCCTGCTCTTTCAATTCGTAGCCATGTAATGTGTCACGAAGAGATTGTTCAGCAGCCTGCGCGCTAGCGAGCTGTGCGGTCATAGCAGTAATTTTTTCTTGCGCGGCCGCATAATCGGCGTTAAGCTGTTCATATTTAGCATTAAGTTCTGTATAAAGAGCTTCAAAATTTGTAGCTTCTTCTGAAGTTTCTTCATCGGTAGTTTCTTCAACTACTTCAGCAAAAGTAGTTTCTGACTCCTGTTCAACAACATCATCTGTAGAGAGTTGTTCAACAGCAGCAGTTTCTTCAGATTCAGCCACAGTTTCGGTTTCTTCAACATGAACTTCTTCGGCAGGAGTCTCAGGATTTTCTACTACTTCCTGATTTTCAAACTTATTCTCATCCATAGTTTTCTCTCCTCCATTTTCAGCCTCTTCAACTCGCGCCTTTAGGTCTGACAAAAGTGAAGAGAACTTGTCATATTGAGATTTATAATTATCATCTTCTTTTGAAAAGAATGCAGATACCGAAAAACAGGGTTCATGTGAACCTATGATACAAAGTCCTTGAATACGAGCCTTAGTATAAACAAAGTATTCACTATTGTTAATATCGGCCCAATCTCCATCAATTGATTTTATATCAAGTTCCATAGACTGATTTTGACCAGCAATTTTAGTCGCTTCGTCGTAATACTTAGTAAATAAGTCTACTGAAAAGATAGCATAATCGCGTGTTTCACCGTCAGTATCTCTAAGCGGTTGCCACCCCTCAAAAGACCTAACATATCCATACGCATCTGCTAAAGTGGGGCCTGTATGCCCCGCCCATGTCTGTGTTTCTGGATCGAAAAATCCAACTACTGGCGTAGGACTATCTAATGCGCTCTGTATTAGTTGGTCAGCCACTGCATCAGTTATATAAGAACCGTTGCGATTGCCATATTTTGTAAACACGCCAACTTTTAGGCGACCAAGATTTGGGTCAGAATCTGAAATCTTTTCAATAGGAGAAGCAACTATAGCATCAAAATAAATTGGTATTTTTTTATCCATAATAATTCTCCTTAACTGGCCGCAATATTGGCCTGTGTTTTCTCTGATTTTTGCTCATCGGGAAGTTCTGGTCTACCCCCCGTATTAGTTATGTCTTTTACCTCTGTGGTTTTTGTAGTATTTTGTTTATTACCAGAATTACTTTTTTCTTCATCGGCTACAACATTACCAGAAGTAGTATAAGAAGATTGTAATGGAACCATTTTTTCAGACATTTTAAGGAAATCATTTTCAAATTCCATAAGGCTAATTTGCTCCATTTGCTTAATACCCATTGCTACGCCAGCGAACATTTTGGAATAACCATATTGCGCGCCGCGGAAATAGGATTGTTGCATATCGTCTTGATTAAAACGAGTTGTTGGAACAATTTGAAAATCAAATTTAACATCTTTGCGCTCAAAGCGCTCATTGATTAAAATCTTAATCCAAGACTCATAGACATTAACAAAGGCTTTCATAATTGTTTCATCCTTTTTAATGCTATAAGCTAACGCCGAGCTTGTTGACGCATTGAATAAAATTTCACCGCGGCCAAGCGCGTCCCAAACAGTTTTACGATATTTTTCGATACGATCTGCGGATTGAGAAGCCGCGGTTGTATCTTGTAGACTTTCTAGTGAAGTATCACCAAAAGTGGTAAGAACGTCAACCGTATCAATTCCAGAAAGCATTTCAGCAACAGAAGCATGAATATCCGCAACTTCATCCAACTGGAAAACCAATTCACGGTCTTCTATGGGCATACGTTGAATGAGTAGTTTGTATAATTCGTTTTCGTCACGTTTTCCTTCACGGTCTGACGCATCTTCTAACTTTTGTAGGTCTGGAATACTTGCTAATAGTAAGGGACTAGCATCCTCTTCAAAACAGAAACAAACACCACCCTCACGCGCGGGAATTTCAATCCATGGGTTTTCGCCGCGCTCTAATTTTTTCCATTTTCTATATTCGTTTTGCACAAACTCAGGAAAAGCCAATAGAGCTTCTTCGCGCAATTCGGGTTTATTAATGTCATCAAAGTAATGAAGATTGAACTCTAAGATATTAAGGTTATTAAAATCCTTAAAACGAGTGCGGCAATATATAAATGGTAAGTCTTGCACTACAAACTTATTCTTATACTCACGGACAATTCCGTAATAAACACCGTTAATAAGCCACACGGTTGTAATGTGTCCTAATAGATTGCGGCAATCAAGTTTCTCTACAAATGCGCAACTATTATAGAATGCTTTCATAATTTGAGCTTTTGACCCTTTATCTTCTAAGACTGGTATGACAATAGTATCATAGAGGTAGAGATGCGCGAGAAAGTCGATATTGTTACGATAATTACTATTGGTTCTATAAAAGAATTTAGAAAGTGTACGTTGCTCATTAAGGTCGCCAGATTGTATAATTCTACGAATTTCATCTATTGTGAACTGACGTTCATAATCACGATGAGAATAATATCGCCAACCATATTCGTGCTTATTGCCCAATGGTGCTCTGTCTCTCTGTATCTTTAGCCTAAAAGCGTTAAAGTCCCTTTTTTGCGATTCGCCCAAATTAATCACCCCCTACTGCTTTTTTGGTGTGGAGTAAAGAATGTATATTGACTAAAATCTCTTTTCTTTTTACCACGTAATGCTTTATCTTCATAATATTTAATTCTATATAATCCATACTCAAGAGCGCTGAAACGGTCTTTTTCAATAGAGGTAGATATACGCTCTACTTTGAATTGATTCTGCACTCCGGTAGGTTTAAGGCGTAAGTTGTTAAGTTCATCCATAAGCCGCGAGGTCATTTCATATGGCATTAAATATACTCGCCTATCATACATTGTCATCTTTTGTCCCTTTTTGGTGTTAAGTAGCTTATCTTTTACGATACGTTCATTCGCAAGAAAGGCCACAGAACCATTGTTGATTTGAGCAAAGAAGTTAGAGTGAATTTCGTCATCATTTGTTGAACCTGCTTTAATATCATAAATGATAGCATTAAAACGAGGCTGTGGTTTCTCTGACTCTTTCTTCATTTCAGGTGGTAAGTGATGGTCATTGTTAAAGACGAAGTATGCCGGGAACTGTTCACCAGTTTTTTCATCAAAAGAAGGTAAAGCCATAGCATCAAGTAAGCCAATACCAGGGCCGTTACCGTCAATGACGATTTCGCGCGGATTAAATAGTTGGATGAGTTTTTTAAGACGTGGCGCCTGACAGGTGATATAGTTCGCGCCATGTATTACCTCGGTATAAACTACATTCTTTTGATGTCGTTCAGCACCGGGCAATACTTTAAAGACCATAATGGCCGTATTGGCTTTATAACGCGCAACGTCACAACTTATTATATAATAAGTATCTTTATTAGTAGGATTTTCCTGCGCTTTTCTCTCACATTTTAATAATTTTCGATATTTATTTAAGCGGCGAGAGTCTAACCAAGCATCTTTATTATTGCCTGTCCAAATTGATAATGATTCGCGCGAAAATGATTCTTCGTTCATTGTAGAAGAATTACGCTGGTCCATCATCATCTGTTTGTTAATAATGCCATAATGAAGTGGCACTTCATAACTAAGGCCCCATACAAAATAGCTATCGGGCTCCAAGACAGCGTGCACGGCGCACTCAATAAGTTTACCATACATAAATACGGTCTTTTCGCGCGCGGTAGTGATAAAGGTCTGAGTTGAAACCGGTTCTTCTGGATTGAGTGTACCATCCACTTCGCGGCGAGGCACGTTCATTTGAGGAAGTAAAACTTCGTTGTAATCTTCTTCAGAAATGGTCGCAGCCTCTTCAAGGATACCGGCAGTAGCACGAAGACCACGGCTGGTGTCTTTTGCTACAACTGTAATGGAACTGTTATTCTTAAAGTGCAGCTCATAGTAGTTGCCGCTTTTCTTTTGACCGCTTTGGCCATCGTCTACACGCGTTTTTAGCTCTTTACGCAACATCGGCCAGTGGCGGAAAAATTCCTCAAACTTGGTTTCTGCGGTCTTAATAACTGTGCCCTTTACATCAGAAGCAATAAATATGTTAGAACCGGGAAGCAATATGGCCTTAACTAAGGCCGCGAGATAAGCGGTAAATGACTTTGATGTTGCACGGGTAGCCGTCCAGAAGTGATAGCGGTAGCGCATAGAAGCACGAAGTGCAATGCGCTGAAATGGTTGAAGGTGCCAGTTTTTAGCATCCTCCGAATCTTGGATAATGTCTAATAAAAGGTCAGGATACAATATCCATAAATTAAGATAACGAGTAAACAATTCTTGGTTGTTATCTAAAAATTCTTTAGTTAATACTATGCCCTTTTCAATTGGTACACCGTCGCGCAGAACAGGCTGTTGAATGTCATCATTCATTTAAATCACGCTCCAGCTCGTCTGCTCCTTCGTAATCAATATCTCCCTCATCGTATTCAACTGCTTCGTTCTCTATGGTTTCAAGACGCTCCGTTAAGTTATAGCGCTCGCGCGCATCTTCAACCTGTTCTGCAAAATTACCTTCATTAATAGTAAGACGCTTTAAATAATTTTGAATGTTTTCCATCATAAAGTCAATACTATCTTTTGGCTCATTATGCCACTTTGGATGCCATCCTTTCTTTCCATAATATACCATTAGTTCACCAATGGACTCAAAATCGGCTACATTTTTCGCGTTAGAGGCTTCAAAGTGATAGGTCTTAACTATATCGTCTGCCTGCTTCATCATCTTTGAAACATCCGCGCCTACACGCAATCCCTTCTTTATACTAAGTTGGACTTCGCAAAAGTCACGAGCCTTTTCTTGAAGAATAGGAGTTGAAACATTCTGAGTTGCAATAATGCGATTATAAAAGTTGTCTAGCCACTCCAATTCTTCAGGGGTATATACAGAAGACCACGCTTTTTCCAATTTGCGCAAATGTGCGTCATTTAAGACGCGCACTTCTTTATCAATAGTACCTTCTTCGCGTGCTACACGCCACCGCTCATTTTCATCGACCCATTGGAGGGCCTGATAATGATCGTCAAGAAGCATATTAAAGTAGGCTGAAAGCGTGTGTTGGCCATGTGTCTCATACAATTGTGTCCATTTGTCTAAGTCAAAAGGCACGTCAAGCCAGCGGCAAAGCCTATCAACTTCGCCTAAGTTGTCTTGATGCACCATAGTCTCTAGGCATGTCGTGCAAATATAGCAACGATGCGATGGAAAGAAATTAGAAGGAGTATATTGAAAGTCGGTTTCAGGTTTTTCTTGTCTACATCGTAGACATGTGCGTTTCTTTTTTTCTTCTATCATCTTGTCCTTGTGTCCCCCTTTCTACGCGCAATTTGCGTTCACACTCTTTACAACGAGAAGCAAAGCCATCTTTGCGGCTGCGGTTAGTAACGAAAAACAGGTTATCACGAGGTAAGAGGCGGCCGCACATAGTGCATTTCTTACATTCGCTCGGCGGAGTAGTAGTAAGAAGGCGATGCTTGCGCGCAGTTTCCGCAATCTTGTCTGGTATCTCGCGGTTAATAATGGTGTAAAGGCGCGACTCGCCGTATTTTAGGCCAAACTTAACTTGAACGTCGTGGCAAATTTCCGTTTGCGTAAGTTGATTAATTTTGCTATCTAAAATGAAGTTGCGCACCTCCGTGAAAGGCGTCATCGCGCGATAGCGGTCAAAATCCATAAGAAGCGCATGTCCGTCCGTATCAAGTTTGTCCCACAATAAATTTTTCATATTAAAATAGTTACAAATTAGCGCGTAAATGTGATTGGGATTTTCCCAATCAAATGTGTGCCTGCGCACCACCCACTTCACTTCTTTTCCTTCATTTCTCACCTCATAATCTTCGATATTTTTAGAAACTGGAAAATAGGTATTATTAACACGGCTCTCCCACTCTTCGCGCGAAATCCAGTAAAAGGAGTCGCTGTTCCAATCGATGTATTGGCGCTTAGGGTGGTCAGCCGCGAGAAAGTGAATTGTGGGTTTGTAAGCATCTTTTAGGTAGTATTGATGGCGGCGAATATCAATGAGGGCGTGCTTAAGCTTGTAAAGTCGCATTGGATCGACCGCAACTATGTCCCCCTCGTCGGGCGCAACTTTGCCTTCGAGAACCGCAATCCAGTGTTCGTTTCGCGCGATACAGTCCCAATATTCGGTCATGCCAGGGATGTCGGCATCACCAATATCAATAAGTTCGCCGGTTTTCTTGTCGTATTTGGGCTTCTGGATAGTGGTCTTAGGTTGTATGTAGGGGTCCCTACTGCCCATTTCCCTAAACTGTTGTTGGTCGGATAGTGGATTTTCTAGTATTTCATCGAGGGAAACGGTTTCATCGTCTTTTGTTCTATATGAATTATAGCGCGCATCCCTTAGCATTTCGCCACGTTGGTAAGCATTCTTACCATTTTCATCCTTACCATATAGTATGTAGGACCCCATTTGTTCTAATTCGGTAGGGGAGGGATTTTTTTCTAATTTATCTAATATATCTTCAACCGCTTTGAGGCGGTCTGTATCTCGTTCAATTGAGTAGTCAAGTGAGTAGGGTTTTTTCATTTTGAAAAACCTCCGGGGTTGTTTTTT
>Ga0255061_10000180_pt1 | contig 16271 bp, 32 predicted proteins | sample 174RNAGHGhighgp2_FD_183093 | JGI IMG/M metagenome (GOLD analysis project Ga0255061, IMG submission 183093) | Metatranscriptome of sheep rumen microbial communities from Palmerston North, Manawatu-Wanganui, New Zealand - 1742 RNA GHGhigh gp2... | ecosystem: Host-associated > Mammals > Digestive... | reverse complement strand
TTACTAATAGTTATAAAGATTGGGATGTATCTAAATACCTGAATGTAAAAGTAGCTGATTTCACATGATTAAGAATATTTTTAAACATTTAAAGCGAGTATGTATCCATAAATATTGGGTAGCATACTATTGCTTTAAATGTGGATTATATTGGCAAGGATTAGTTCATGATTTGTCTAAATTTTCTTGGATAGAACTTTCTGAATCGGTTAAATATTATGATGATAAAATTTCTCCTATTATAAAAGCAAAAGAAGTTAATGGATATTCCATGGCTTGGCTGCATCATAAAGGAAGAAATCCTCATCATTATGAGTATTGGACTACAGAATACGATAATGGAACTGTTGCTTTAAAAATGCCATATAAATATGTAGTTGAACTAATCTGTGATTGGTTAGGTGCAGCACGTGCTTATATGGGAAGTGATTTTTCTTATAATAAAGAATATACATGGTGGATTACAAAATTAACTACAATACCTCCAAAGATGCATCCAGATACTTCTGAGTTTATTAGTCAAGTATTTTTGATGTTAGCTGTTGCGGAGGATGAATGGGAAAATCCAGTTGTTATTCTTAATGAACCAAGATTAAAACATATTTATGAACTATATTGTTCGGAGGTTTGGCAGAGTGGTCTATCGCACCGGTCCTGAAAACCGGAGGCCGTAAGGTCCGGGGGTTCGAATCCCTCAGCCTCCGCCGGAGAGTTACCCAAGTGGTTAAGGGGGCAGTTTGCTAAACTGCTAGGCCAGAAATGGCGCAAAGGTTCGAACCCTTTACTCTCCGCAAACCCTGTCACTTGATTTTTTGCGCTAGTAGAGTGAAAGCTCTTGGGGTCTGCGCACATGGCCCACGAAGAGAGTGGTGAGAGAGGAGTCCAGTATAACACCCTGAAAGACGCGGTTTCTCCAGATAGGTACCAAAACTCGGGTATTTCCGATCCTTAAAGCCTATCATTTTTAATATGAGCGAGATAGCATACTATAAGAATTGCTACTCGCTCTTTCTTTTTATATTATGAAATAGGTAGATATAGAATGCAACTTGAACATGAAGCAAAGATTAACAATAAATGAAGTTGATAATTTAATATCAATGTTAAATAGTTCTGATAAAGATACTATTTTATTAGCACTTAGTATAATTTTGTCAAGATCATACAAATCAATAAGACTAAATACTGCAATATATAATGCGAGATTAGCACAAAGGGAAATACTCAATGAATTCAAACGTTGGGATGAAGATTTTCTTAAGACTCATTTAGATAGATGTATCAGAGCATTAGAACGATATAAAAAGAAAATACGGGCCGTATAGGAATTGATTGGCGTGTTAGCTATTATAAGTCCATCAGGATGGAAACGCCCTACGTTTCAAACAATAAATGACAAAAGAAGCTATGCAGCTTATAGAATGGCCGCTTGAGCCATCGCTGGTTCTTATGCACGAACCAAGGAACATAATCGTGTATTAAAAAGGTTTTCTTAATTTCATAAAATTAAGTGGTGGAGAGGATAATTGGATTCAATAACCAACTATCCCCAAGAGAAAAACTACTCTCTAAAATTGTATGATGGTATAGTGCTTGTAAAAAGCAGCGAGCAAGACCGGAGTTCGAATCTCCGACGGTCCACAACTAAAAATATAAATTATGAGTTTATACTGTAAAGACAAATTTTTAATGTCTAATGCTAAAATTCCAGTGTATAAAATTATTGAAATAAAGCATGGACAACCAGGGCCTCCGTTTCAATTAGGAGTTTATGATGGATTATTTCCAACTATTGTAGCTCATGAAGTAGTACAACCCAAATGGGATCCAAAAGTTCAAGCTTGGTATTATGGAAAAGGTTACATTCATGCTTATCTTAATAAAGATGAAGCATTAGATGTTTTTAATCAATTAAAAAGTAAGCCTGGGTGTAAAGTATATCAACTTTACAAGGGATATGTTCCTTTCGATGTTCGAATTGGAATTAATAATAAAACAATATGTGCTCGAAAAATTTATTTAACTAAAAGAATATGTGTTTAATAGATACAAAAAAGTTTAGATTTACTTTTAAACGAATTCCTATTTATAAAATTGTTCAACCGGCAAAACGAGAAAATAGGAAATTATCTCCTATTCAACATTATAATTTGAAACGAAGAAATTTTACATTAAATGGATTTCCAAAAGCATGTAATACTATGTCTGATATTCATTATATATTTGATAAAGGATTCTTTCATGCTTATTCAAGTAAAGAAAAATGTGCATATGAACTAATAACTGGTGAAGATCTTATTGAAGGATATATTCCAGCATTTACTAGATATGCTATTGGAGTTCATGGAGATATATGTGCTAGAAGAATGGTTTTAAAATTTTAATTATGACTTCTTGTTTTAGTTGTAAATGGATTGATAACAAAAATGGGTGCCCGTTTCAATCTCAAGCAAAAATGTATCCAATGATTGGATGTGAACATATGTATTTACCAAAAGATTAAAATATGAATATAAATCTTAAATTAGAAGAACTTACAGAATTAAATCAGATTAGAGGACTGTTATCTAGTAGTGATTTTGAAACTTATGTTTTAGGATTTAATGCTTTTAAAAGTTCTAAAATATATAGATCTGCTTTACATTCATGTGATTATAAGGTTAGTAAATCTGAAAAACGAATTCCCATTCACTGGTTTGTTAGTAAAGTAGAAGATGAAATTAGAAAACTTGTAAACAATACTCAAGAAATTACACATCTACCGTGGGATATGAATTATTATAGATCAATTATTCAAATTATTGATTCTATTTTACTATGCGAATCTGATAAATTTACTGCACCTATCGCATTTAATATTGATAAGGATGCGATGATGAAAAAATATTCTCCTGAAGGAATATTAGATAGATATATAGAACCTGCTACTGCTGCATGTGCGGTGTCACAAACACAATCTGCTTTTTAATTATGACATCAAAATTAACATTACAAGTAGATAACATCAAAACTAGTTTTGAGTTTGATGGAGATGAAGTAACTTTTGACGATTTGTTAAAAGGATTTTTAGGATGTATGTTTGCTCAAGGATATGTTCCTGGAACAGAAATGTATTGTTTCGAAGATTATTTATATGAAATGAAAAACATATACAGTGAAAGACATGTTTCAGTCGAACTATTTGATGGAGTAACAAGAGAAACTGAATAATATGGGACTAGACATTTGCAGATTTATTGAAATTAAAAGAAATGGAAAGTGGTCTAGACTTAAATGGGGAAAAGAATTAGTAACTAATAGTGATGAAGATGCATCGCATTTTAACAATGGAAAAGGAATACTAGAATGCTGGTTAGAAACTTCTAATTTAGTTAATGATGGAATTCCAGAAGATACTGATTCTGAATATATTTATAAAGATTGGGGTTATAAAACTCAATGGGCTACTTTACAATCTTTAGATCAATCTTGCGAGGATTTTGAACATCTTCTTCATAAAAACTTAAAATTATCTGTTGATAATAAAAAACTTGATGAAATTCTTAGAATTTTAAAACAAGAACCAGAAGAAGAAAAACCTGATAATTTTTATGAAAATTTTCAAGTTTATCCTTGGAATGATTATGAGATTGAAGATAAGTTTGATGATACTTATGCTATGGGAATATGGAAACTTACTAGTTTAAGAGAAGATATTTGCACAGCAAAAGGGATTATTGAAGCTTGTATTCAAGATGGAGAATATATCTCAACAGAAGATATTAGAATTATTTTTGTGTATAACCGTTAAAATTTAAGATTATGTTAATTAATTATATTCGTACTCCAAAACATTATGAGCCACGACTGCAAACTTTGGCAGATGGTAGTGTAAGAGCATATGTTGTTGAACTTGGAGGTGACCCTATTGGTATGGTAGTTTCTACAGAAAGAGGTAAAGTTGGATGGTCTTTGTGTAGTAAACACGATACTTTCAATAAAGTAATGGGTAAAAAGATTGCTATAAATAGGGCTGAATATTATGGTCGAAATCAGGCTGAATGTTTAGCAGATGCTCCTGATAGTGTTCGTCAAGCAATCTTGAAGATGTATGAGCGATCTGAAAAATATTTTCAATAATGGAAAATAATGAACAATTTAAACAGGCTATGGCTCCTGTAATTGCAGCTAATGTTGCAGCTGCTATAATTGCAAAAAATTCAAATAAAGAACAAATTATCGAAGATACAGTAGAAATAACTAAAGGTATTCTTGATAAGCTTTATGCATGAATTTAGTGTTGAACTTGCAAAAGTTGGAGCGCCTTTAAAAATACGAAAAGGAAATAAAGCTAGAATTGTTTGCTATGATAGAGTTGATAAACACTATAAAGGAACAATTTTAGCTTTAATTCTTAATAATGAAGGTAACTGGGAAAGACCAGTTTTCTATCATACGGATGGAAAGTGTGCAACAGCTCTTGATCCAGATTTAGATCTGATGATTGATGATGGAAAATAATATTGTAGTATTTTATACTGACGGAGCTTATTCGTCAACCAAATGCAAAGGCGGGTGGGGAGTTTATTGTCCTCAATATAAACTTAGAATGTGTAGCGGAGAACTTAATACAACGAATAATCGTATGGAAGTAATGGCTGCTATTAAAGCACTAGAGTTTGTTGATGACAGTAAGTTACCTGAAAAGAATATTGTTATTTATTCTGATTCTAAATATCTTGTTGAAACCATGAATGGAAATTTCAAGATGAAAACTAATTTAGATTTATGGAGTAGATTACAAGATCTTTGTAATGGTTTATTTGATAAAAAAATAATTTGGCTTCATGTTAAAGGTCACGAAGGACATGAAGAAAATGAAATCGTAGATAAATTAGCTAATTTAGCATCTCAAAATTAATGGATCCAAGACAAATTGTAAAACGTAGTAATGAAAGAATGATTACCGTTGATTTGGAATCAGAATTACTACAAAATCGAATCCTATTTATAACTGATGAAATTTGTGCAGAAACAGTTGCTACTTATCAAGCTGAATTGATTTATTTAGCAAGTCAAATTACTGACAAACGAAATCAAGTTATTAAGATTTACATTAATTCTCCTGGAGGTTCTGTTTATTCTTTGTTAGGCTTATATGATGTTATGCAACAACTTATTGAAAAAGGATTTATCATCCAGACAAAAGCAATGGGATTAGCTGCAAGTGCCGCATCAGTAATTTTAATGGCCGGGTCAAAAGGATACAGAAGTGCTTCTCCTCATAGTCGAGTAATGATTCATCAACCAAGTTCTATAACATATGGTAAAATTACTGATATGAAAATTGATTTGGAAGAAAAATTAAGAATCAAGAAAGAATTAATTGAATTATACCATAAACATACTGGGCACGATTTAGAAGAAATGATGGAAAGGGATAAATGGCTGACCGCTGAAGAAGCCAAAGAATTAGGTTTAATTGATGAAATTAAGTGATATGAAACTAATTCTAAAGATATGTGAATTTGAATTTTGGATGTATTACTTAAAATCATTACAAAATCCAAATTATGCATTTTCACCTAATACTTTAACTTATTTAATATATTATTATGGAAATCGATAAGTTAAAAGAAAACGAAACTACTGTCGAAACTTTAGATCCTGCTAAAGAAATAGCAATGAGAAAAAGATTCGTTATTAAATTTCATGATGTTCTTTGTTTTCTTCGTAAGTATATGGCTCAAAATAAATATACTTTGGAAGATCTTAGAAATCAAGTAATTGAAAAGAAATCTTATTTAAGTAGATCTCAACGTGATTTCTTAGCAATGTGGAAACTTGAGTTTATTCAACAGTGTTTTGATGAACTAAAAATAATGGAGAAAGAAACTTATGAACAAAAGTTATCACAATCAGGAAAGAGCGGCAAAAGCCAAAGCGCATCATCTAAAGATGATTGAAAAATTCCCCGAATGTTCTAAAAGTAAGGTTTATTCAAAATTCCATTTAATAAATGAAGCTAAACCAAGAATATTAATTACAGACAATGATACTGTATCTGAAATTATGCGTTATAAGTATACAACTAATACAAAGGTTTGTGCTTTAAATTTTGCTTCATTTACATCTCCTGGTGGTGGATTTTTATCTGGATGTAATGCTCAAGAAGAAGGATTGTGTCATTATAGTAATCTTTATGAAACTTTAAGTCTAGAAAAAGAATTTTACAGTTATAATAAACAACATACTAATTCAGGAGCATATGAAAACCGGGCAATTTATAGTCCAAAGGTATATTTTTCTAAAGATGAAAAAGAAACTTATTGTGACATAATTACCTGTGCTGCACCTAATTTAAATTATTATAATAATTTAGAATCTAAATGGGCTGGAGATGACAAATCTACTCAAAAACCATTTGATAATTCAAAATTATTAAAATCTAGAATTGAATTTGTTCTAGATATTGCTGAAGACAATGAGGTGGATGTTTTGATATTGGGCGCATGGGGATGTGGAGTATTTAGGCAAGATCCAAAGGAAGTTGCGAGATATTTTAAGGAATTACTTAATAATTCTAAATATAATTTTAGAACAGTTATTTTTGCAATTCCTCCTGGTAAAAATCACGATGTATTCAAAGAAGTTTTTAAATTATGAATGTCATAGTAGAACAAATAACGTCGTGGAAAAGAGCTCTTAATGCTGCCAGATGGACTGTAGGAAAAGAGTCACTGGAGAAAGAGCCATCTGATAAATGGAAAATTAATATGCTTCTTGCAGAACATAGTCCAATAAGACTTGTTGAATATGATATTAAAATTAAAAATGCTTTTAATTTTGTTATCAATCATTTAGTTCGACATTTTATTGGATTTATTCCATTTGTGAGAAGTAATCGTCCTGATAGAAATGATGAGGTTAAAGACGATTTACAAGTAAATAGGCTTACTCCAACCAGTGCTTGGTTCTCTGCTAATGCACAAGCTTTAATTAATGTTAGTAGAAAACGATTATGCGCTTGTGCTAGTAAAGATACTAGAGAAACTTGGCAAGAAGTTAAGAATAAAGTTGCAGAGGTAGATCCAATTATGGCTAGTAAAATGGTTAAAAATTGTGTTTATCGAGGATTTTGTCCTGAATTAGAATCTTGTGGCTATTCTAAAACTGCTAAATTCCAAGAAGAATTAAAAGAATACAGAAATGGAAAATAAATTTTTACATACATTAAAGTCTTGTTGGCTTTGTTTTAGATTTCCATTTTTATATCCCAGAAATAGATTTACTGGAAGACATCAAGTGAAAGCTCTTTATGGATATACATGGAGTTTACATAATTCTTCTACTCAATCTATAACAATTACTGGCCAATTAGAAAAAGAAAGAGATAAACGATTTTTTAGTATTCAAAGATTTAATGGAACTACTGTTAAATTAGATAAGGAAAATAAAAAACTTATTGTAAAAAATAGTATTGAATCTAAAGAACATTCTCTTAATCGGTTATTATGGGAAGATAGATTTGAAATTCTTGGTATTTCTTTAATATTTTCTTTTGCTGGAAATCCAATAATTAGAGTTCATGTAGTTACTAAAGATGAAAGTGATACCACTAATTATGGGTTTCATTATGAAAATGTAGAACTTAAAACAAATCGATTCAAATACGGTTTATATCGTATTATTGATTGGTTTGATTCTCAAATACTTGACAGAATACTATTCGTTCCTACATATACTGAATTAGATGCAATGGAGCCAGGCTGGAGAAAAGCATTTGGAATTCAAATGTGTAAAGAACTTAAGGTGCAACTTAAGAAGGATAAATATCTTTATAAATATAGGATTGCCCAAATAAAGGAAAAATTTGGATCTTTATGTTGGTATGATGAAGGAGCTTCAAAAGAAGTTCGAGATATTACAATGAAATATGAAGATATGTCCTGGCACACTTGTATAGTTTGTGGTAAACCTGCTACTAAAATTTCATCTGGGTGGATATGCCCATATTGCGATGAACATTTTCCTAAAAATTCAGGTATATACCAAAAAAATATTAATGGCGAATGGAAAACTACACACGAATATGAGATGGCTTGATGAAAAAGAACTTGAAGCAATCGATAATTTTATGACAAAACATATTATAGATTTAGATTGTTACAAAAATAATAATCCAAATCATAAAAGTTTAGGATTTACTGTTAATTATGATTGGACTGGAATTGGTATTGCTACGACTATTACTTGTAATTGTTGTGGTGAAAAAGAAAATGTAACCAACTATGATACTTGGTAATTATGAAAGGAAAACCAAAATATAAAGAAGGAGATAAGGTAAAATTTATGTTTGATGAAAAACCTTGTGAAGGAATAATTTGGATTGTTGATAAATATGGTACTTGGGATGATCCTTCCGATGCTTCTTATGATATAATGGTAGATAATTGGATACCACCTTATGCTCCTGAAAGAGGACCGGAAAAATGTTTATTTAAACATATTACAGAAAAACGTGTAATAGAATTAATTAGTGAAAACAATGATACAGTTCTCTAAATCTGAAAATTTTAAATCTGAATATTGTTGTACAGTTGTTCAGATTAGCTCTGTAAATCCTATTGTTGATTCTGAATTTCTTGGAACTACAATGGTTGAAGGCCGTACAATAGTTGTTCGCAAGGATCAATGTAAAGAAGGAGATATTTTATTTTATGCTTCAAATGAATCACAACTTAATTCAGACTTTTTGTCTGTAAATAATTTGTTTGAAGATAAAACTATGAATATCGATATCGAAAAGAAAGGATATTTTAATAAATATGGCCGAGTACGAATGATTAAACTTCGTGGTCAATATTCTATGGGTTATCTTTTTGGATTCGATGAACTTAAGACATGGTGTCCTAAGTTGGAACTAACTGATATTCCTGAAGTTGGAACTGATTTTGATACAATTAATGGCGAATTATTTGTAAAAGCTTATGTTCCACCTATTAAAGAACAACCTGTTAGAAAATCAAAGGATCAAAAGCGTAATGCTAGGTTAAAGAAATTTAATCGAATGATTCCTGGTGAATTTTTTTATCATTATGATACCGCTCAATTGCAGAAAGAAATATCTCGAATTAAACCTGATGATATTGTAACCATCTCGACGAAACTTCATGGAACATCAGCTATCTATGCTAATGTTTTAGTTAAGTTTCCTAAATGGGATGGATTTTATACGAGAATATTTCCAAAACTTCCTTCTTGGCTACAGTTTACTAAGAATAAATACGATTTAATTTATTCGTCTAGAACTGTAATCAAAAATCAATTTATTAATTCTGGGGTAACTTCTGGATATTATGATGCTGATGTATGGGCTGAATATTATGAATTGTTAAAAGGTAAAATTCCAGAAGGAATGACAATTTATGGAGAAATTGTAGGTTATGTTACTGGTTCTAATAAGATGATTCAAAAAGGATTTGATTATGGATGCAAGCCCGGTGAGAATAAACTTATGATTTATCGTATAAATACAGCCGTTGAAGATACTCATTATGAGTGGAATGTTCAAGAAGTTTATGAGTGGACAAAACGGTTTATTTATATATATCCAGAACTTAAAGACAAAATTTATCCAATTGATATTTTGTATCATGGAGCATTAAAAGACTTATATTCAGAAATTGATATTGATACTCATTGGCACGAGAATGTTCTTGAAGCAATGAAAAATGATACTAAAACTTTTGGAATGGAATTAAACGAACCTTTGTGTCGTAATAAAACTCCAAGAGAAGGTATTGTTTTGCGCATTGATAATGATCCGATTAAAGAAGCTTGGAAATTAAAATCTATGGCTTTCTTATCTCGTGAAGCAAAATTAATTGATTCTGGAGAAATTGATATTGAAATGGGAGAAACTAATTATGGCGAAGACACTGTTATGGCTTGATGATTATCGAGATCCTACTACTAGTGATTGGTTAAACTTTTCTCCAATCGGAAAAGATGTTGATGTTGTTTGGGTTAAATCTTATGATGAATTCATAGATTATCTCAATCAACCTCAACCTTTACCTGATGGAGTATCATTTGATCATGATTTAGCAGATATGAAAGATACTCAAGAGAAAACTGGATATGATTGCTGTAAATATTTAATTGATCTTTGTATCAATTTAAGAGTAAAACTTCCAGTTTGTAGCTGTCATAGTTCTAATCCTGTAGGAAAAGCGAATATAGATTCGTTGATTGCTAGTTATAAAAAAGTTTTTGAATAATGGATATTAAAAATATTGTTACTCAAAATGGAGGAAAAATCATTTATCATTATATTCGAGGATCTCACGCTTATGGATTAAATGTAGAGACATCTGATATTGATACTAGTGCTATTTATATTGCTCCTTATTCTGAAATTGTTGGATTAAGAAGTAGTTATAAAGAGCAATTATCAGATGAAAAAGGAGATAATGTTGCTTATGAAGTTGGCAGATATCTTGAATTACTTTTAAAAAGTAATCCAACTCAATTAGAATCATTATTTATTCCCGAAAGATGCATTTTATACAAAGATTCAATAATGGATTTAATACTAGAACATAAAAATGATTTTTTAAGTAAATCCGCACTTTATGCTTTAAGTGGGTATGCCTGGGATCAGATCCAAAAAGCTCAAGGATTAAATAAAAAATGTGTTAACCCTGTAACAGAAAAACCTACTCCGATCGAATATTGTAAAACATTCAAGGAACAAGGATCTGAAAGTATTAAGTCTTTTTTAGAAGTAAATGGACTAAAACAAAAATATTGTGGATTAGTTCATATTCCTAAAATGGATCAAGTTTATGGAGTATATTACGATTGGGGTCAACATATTCATAATGAATGGAAAACTAAAGGTGAGTTTTTAGACTGGTATCATTATCATCTTACTTGTAATAAGCTTAGATTTATTGATTCTTTTGTTAAATGGGGTTTAAGAGCCTATCCTGGACTTAAAATCGGAGATATTTATGATACAGTTCTTCCGCTTGGATATCACGGTATTCAAAAAGAAGATGGTACATCTAATGAAGTTCGAGTAGATAGTGTTAAAAAGGGTGAAGAACCAATCTGTTGGATGTCTTATAATGAGAATGGATATAAGTCTCAATGTAAGAGATATAAAGAATATCAAGATTGGTTAAAAAATCGTAATGAAGAGCGTTATCAAAATAATCTTGGACATAATTATGATTCTAAGAATATGATGCATAATGTTCGACTTCTTACAATGGCTTTAGAACTTGCAAGAGATAAAAAATATATAATTGATAGATCAATTGCCGGAGATAGAGAATATTTATTAGATATTCGAAATCATAAATTTTCATATCAACAATTATTAGATAAATCAAATGAATTAAAATCGCAGTTGGATCAGATTATTAAAACGTGTGATTTACCAGATAAAGTTGATTATAATATGGTAAATAATCTATTAATTCAAATTAGAAAGAAATTTTATGAGTAAAATATATATGCTTCAATCTGCTCCAGCTTGGGGTAAAAGTACTCTTGCTCAAAAAATGCATAAGGAAGATCCAAATAAAGTAATTGTTTCTAGAGATGACATTCGTGCATCTAGAGGTAAATATTGGATTCCGGAACAAGAAGATTACATTTCAGATGTTGAAGAATTTGAAATTAGGGCAGCAATTAAACGAGGATTGTCTCCTATAATTGATGCTACTAATTTAAATCCTAAGACTATTGATAAATGGAATAAACTTGCATCGGAATTAAATGTTGAATTAGAGACATAGCTCTTCCTTATGTTCCGTTTAAAGAGGCTTTAGAACGAGATAAAAATCGTGAAAGACCTGTTGGAGAAAAGACTTTAAAATCTTTTTATTTAAGATATTATCCTACTGAATATAAGAAAGAATTAGAGCAAGAAATTAAAATTAGTTCTGAACCAGATAATTCTTTACCTCCTGCAGTTATATTTGATTTGGATTTAACTATTTGTTTTGCAATCGATAGAGGTCCTTTTGAATACGCAAAAGCTGCTAGTGATAAGGTGGATCCTAAAGCAAAATGGATGATTAAGCGTTGGATTGATGATGGAATTCTTCCTATTTTCTTAACTGGAAGAGATAATACTCCCGAATCTATTGATGCTATTCATACGGCTTTAGGTATTGACAAGGTAAAGAAGATGGATTCTGAACATTATCCATATATTATTCTTGGACGAAATAAAGGAGATTACAGATATTCTGTAATCGTTAAAGAAGAAATATATGATAATCAGGTTGCTGGAAAATATAACGTTATAATGGCTTTTGATGATGACCAGGAAGTTGTAGATATGTATAAATCTAAAGGAATATTTGCAAGCAAAGTATGACAGGAAAAGAATTATTAAATTATTTAAATTCTTTATCGCAAGATGAATTAAATTCTGAAATTTTCATGCCACATCGTACAAGTTTATATTTTTATCAATTACGAGCAGTTAGTTGTAATGAAGCAGAACTTGTTGATGATAAACGAATAAAATCTCGGTTAAGAAAACGATTAATTAATCAACATTTTCCTACATCTAAAAAAGAATCTATAGGAAAACGAATTTTCTTATTTGATTAAGAATTATGACAGGAAAAGAAATATTAGAAAAACTTCAATCTTTTTCTCCAGAAGAATTAGATCAAGAAGTTTATATTTGTGGTGCTGATTGTTTGGTAAATTATGCCGAATCTATTTCGGTAAATGAAGAAGAATATACCGATGAAGATGGAAATATAATTCCAGCAGGAGCTTTAGTTGTTGATTGGTGATGAAACAAGATGTTTTTAATTTCGATGCTGGATCAAAGATATTCTTTACAAGCGATACTCATTTTGGACACGCTAATATAATTGATTTTTGTAAACGCCCATTTTCTTCTGTAGAAGAAATGGATCAAAAGTTAATTGAAAATTGGAATAATGTTGTCGGACCAAAGGATTATATATTTCATCTTGGGGACTTTTGTTTTAAAGGAACTCAATATTGGGATAAGATTCTTGATCAACTCAATGGATATAAGTTTCTAATTCTAGGAAATCATGATCTTCATAATCTTAAAGATGGAACAATGTATAAATTTGATTGGGTAGGATTTCAAGCATATCTTCAAATCGAAAAACAGTCAATTTATTTGAATCATTATCCATTTCTTTGTTATGGAGGTTCATATAGAGAAAGTAATTCCGTATGGCAACTTTTTGGACATGTTCATTCACAAGAACAACATTATGATTTTGAACATATAAATGATCCAGAAGTAAAAAAAATTCTTAGTAAAGATGTTTTAAGACTTCAATATTTATTTCCTACTCAATATGATGTAGGTGTAGATAATAACGATTACACTCCTGTTTCTTGGGAGCAAGTAAAAGAAAAAATCAACAAACAAGTTGAAGATTATGCCAAAAACAACCAAACCGTTTGATTGGGAAGTTTATGATGAAAATGGGGAATTTTTTGATATTCTTACTATGACTCGCGCAGAGTCTAAAGAGTATCAAAAAACCCATCCAGATTATACATTAACAGAAATAGGCTATAACGATGACGGAGGAGACGATTCATGGGAAGCTGATAGCAAAAAAGGATGGGATATACACAGTGTACGTATTCCAAAACGACACCGGGGATTTAAGGATGTGTACTAAACTTCCTAACTGGGGAAGCGAGTATAGTTTACATATCGGAGATGCTGGATATGTAACATTACAGACTTTTATTGCCGGGGAAACGTTTTATGATCGTACAACTGACCAAAATAGCACTATAAAATTCACTAATGTATATTTTAAAGAATTTATAAAAGATAATAAAACAGAACAGATTGTATTATGAGTAAACTAGATACTTATGTATGGAAGGATGCCCGATTAACTCATAATAAAGCAGAAACTCAATTACAAACGAAAATGGTCGATATGGATGAAGATCAACTTCAAATGATATATGACCATTGTAAAGAAATGCTTTATAATACTGATCCGAGTAATTTGGGTAGAATGATTGTTATAGATCAGATTGTAAAACAGTTAGATTATTGCGGAGCTGAATTAGCTCTCAGATGGTTTAAGACACTTCAAGATCAAAAAGGAAATTATATTTATTCTAATGAAACTTTAATGTCTGAATTAAGATCTTGGATGTCAGAATTTGAACCTGATGATAGTTATACTTTGAAAGACTTTGTTTCGGTTCCAGCAGAATATCGAAATGTTAAAATTACATCTTTACAACTTGCTTGTAGAGATGCGTTAGGTAGTTTTGACCACTCTAAAATTACTCATTCTTTTATTTATAATATGGGTATATTTCTTACTCAAGAAGAACTAAAAGAAATTGATGATGATCTTAGAGAGGCTGGATTAAATCCAGATTCATACACGTTACAAGCTAAAATTAATAATCACATTAAACTTCCATTGAGTGTGATGAATGTTGAGCTTCGAGTTAATCCTAAGGGATTATCTGGAACAGAACTTCAAGATATGATTAATTTGAAGCGAATTCGTGGATGGAAAATGTGTAAATATTCTTCTTTGTCTACATCTCAATTAAGAACATTAAGAAGTAAGGTATTATGTGCTTTAGAAGATAGAACAAAACACCAAGCTAAGAAATGGAAAGAGATTATGGGACAAATAGAGGAAGTAGCAAAATATAAACATTTTAAATTATCATAATATGGATTGTAAAATTGTTAAATGTACTTGCAAACATGAGTTTCAAGATGAAACTTACGGTAAGGGAATGAGAGTATATAACCCTGCAGGAGACAAACAATCTGGAGGTAGATGCACTGTATGCGGAGCTGTTATTGGTAGTGCCCACACACGCCAAACAAAACGCGAACGAGTATTAAATCCAAAGAAATAATGGAGTTTATAGAAATTACACATAAAATGAATCAACTCTATGAACGTAAAAATAAAGATTACGGGAATAGTTTTGAAAAAACTCTTGATGAATTTGGGCCTGTTGCAGGAATTGTTCGATTGAATGATAAAATGAATCGAATTAAATCCATTTATAAAGCTCAAAGCACTCAAGTTAATGAAAGTATGGAGGATACTCTGTTAGATTTAGCTAATTACGCAGTAATGACACTGCAATGGTTAACTAATCAACAATGAACTTTGAAATATACGACTTAGAAACTCTTTCTAACCTATTTACATATACTGGTTATGACTGTAGTACTAAAGTGTGGCATCAATTTGTTATTTCTAAATGGAGAAATGATTTAAATGAGCTATATAATTGGTTAATGTTTCAAAAAACAAATCGGTATTATCAAGTTGGATTTAATAATGAAAACTTTGACTATCCGATTATTCATCATATTCTAAATCATTATGACTCTTACAAACATAAATCTGGGCAAGAAGTTGCTCAATTAATTTATCAAAAAGTTCAAGAGTTATTAAATAATGAATTTAACACTATTGCTGATAAAAATAAATATATAAATCAAATTGATCTATTTAAAATATGGCATTATAATAATAAGGCAAGACATACTTCACTTAAAGACTTGGAAGTTTGTATGCATATGAATAATGTAGAGGAAATGCCAATAGATCATACTCAATGGTGTAAAGAAGGTGATGAAGAAGTAGTTTTATCTTATAATAAAAATGATGTTGAAGCAACATATTTATTCTTTAAAACTACACTTGGGCAAACCGATTATTCTCTTTATAAAGGTAAAAATAAACTATCATTAAGATCAGATCTTCAAAAGAAATTTAATGTTAATTGTTTAAATCTTCCTGATGTAGGAATGGGTGAACAATTAATGTTAAATTTATATGCAAGAGCAGTAAATAAAAATCCATTTGATATTAAGAAATTACGAACTATTCGTAAAAGTATTAAATTAAAAGATTGTATTCCTTCCTGGGCTAATGTAAAAACAAAGTCGTTTCAAAAGTTTATAGATGAAATTTCAAATATAGAATTATCTGTTCCTGTTGAGAAGGGGTCATTTGAATTTCATGTACAAACTCATGGATATCAATGGGACTTTGGATTGGGAGGATCTCATGGGTGTATTAAACCAGGAGTATACCAATCTAATAATGAATGGGTTATAATGGACTTGGATGTTGGGTCACTATATCCAAGTATTGCTAAATCCTTAAATTTATATCCAGAACATCTTGGACCAGAATTTATGAAATTATATTCTGATTTCATAGATACTCGTCTTAATGAAAAACATAAACCTAAGAAAG
>Ga0255061_10000179_pt1 | contig 16282 bp, 28 predicted proteins | sample 174RNAGHGhighgp2_FD_183093 | JGI IMG/M metagenome (GOLD analysis project Ga0255061, IMG submission 183093) | Metatranscriptome of sheep rumen microbial communities from Palmerston North, Manawatu-Wanganui, New Zealand - 1742 RNA GHGhigh gp2... | ecosystem: Host-associated > Mammals > Digestive... | reverse complement strand
CTTCTTGCGGCCACCACGACGGGTCGCCTTGGCCTTCGCCTTCTGGCTGCCCTTGTTCTGGCTATAGCTTTCGTTATAGTCCACCAGTTCAATCATACACATCTCAGCACCGTCACCCACGCGAAAACCGGTTTTGAGGATACGGGTGTAACCGCCCGGACGGTCGGCGATTTTCGTGGAAATGTTCCGGAAAAGCTCCGTTACAGCCTCTTTGCTCTGCAGATAGCTGAAAACCATACGGCGCGAATGGGTCGAATCCACTTTGCCCTTGGAGAGCAGCGGTTCGACATATTTACGCAATGCCTTACCTTTGGCAAGCGTGGTATTGATCCTTTTGTGCAGTATCAGTGAAGTGGCCAAATTGGACAGCATCGCCTGGCGATGTGCATACGTTCTGCCTAAATGATTAACTTTTTTACCGTGTCTCATGTCTTAATTTTCTTTTTCTAAATCCAACCTATATTTTGAAATATCCATACCGAAATCCAACCCCTTGGACTTCACCAGCTCCTCCAATTCATTCAGCGACTTCTTGCCGAAATTGCGGAATTTCAGCAATGCGCTGCGCTGAATGGTCACCAAATCACCCAATGTCTCCAAATCGGCAGATTTCAGACAATTCAATGCACGCACCGAAAGATCCAAATCAACCAACTTGGTCTTCAGCACCTGACGGATCCGCAACGCGCTTTCGTCAAACTCATCGCTGAGCACAATCTCGTCACCGTTCATTGTGATGCGGTCTTCCGAGAAGAGGATGAAATGCTGGATAAGAACTTTTGCCGCCTTTTTCAAAGCGTCCTTGGGAAGAATGGAAGCATCGGTCGTGATTTCAAAAATCAGCTTTTCAAAGTCTGTCTTCTGCTCCACACGATAGTTCTCCACCCTGTACATGACATTCTTAATCGGAGTATGTATGGAATCAATGGCAATAACACCAGGTTCGTCATGCAACTGACGATTGTCCTCCACACTCACATAACCCCGTCCCTTGTTGATGGTGATTTCAATATCCAGTGAGACGTTAGGCTCCATGGTACAGATGTGCAAATCCTCGTTGAGAACCTGAAAATTGCTCAAGAATTTGTTGATGTCACCGGCTTTGAACTCCTCTTTTCCGGTTATGACGAAGCGAACCCGCTCCTCGGTCTGATCTTCAATTTTTCCTTTCAGACGAATTTGTTTAATGTTCAGAATCATGTCCGTAACATCTTCCATCACGCCCGGAATGGAGGAAAACTCATGGGGTACACCATCTATCTTGATGGAAGTGATGGCAAATCCTTCCAGCGATGAAAGCAATACCCTCCTCAAAGCGTTACCGATGGTTGTACCATAACCCGGTTCCAATGGCCGAAATTCAAACACGCCAAACGAATCGGTGGTTTCAAGCACCAGCACTTTCTCAGGTTTCTGAAAAGGTATTATAACCATATTATTGTTTTTTAATTATTTACTTAATGACCGCTATTATTTGGAATACAAGTCGACAATCATCTGTTCGTTGATGTTCTCAGGGATGGCTTCCCTTTCAGGCACCATCATGATTTTGCCGGACATCATGCTTTCATCCCACTCCAACCATGGATACTGGCTGGCATTATGGCGGCTCAATGAATCAGTGATAACCTCCAAAGCTTTGGAACGCTCACGTACGCCGACAATGTCACCCGGCTTCAAAATGGCGGAAGGAATGCTCATCACCTTGCCGTTTACCGTAATGTGTTTGTGCGACACCAGCTGACGCGCAGCTGCACGTGTAGGGGCGATGCCAAAACGGTATACCAGATTGTCCAGACGGCATTCAATCATCTGCAACAGCACCTCGCCGGTGATGCCCTTCTTTGCAGAAGCTTTGCGGAACAGACCGCGGAACTGGCGTTCCAGAATACCGTAGGTATATTTTGCCTTCTGCTTTTCCTGCAGCTGCATACTGTACTCGGAAACCTTACCGTTACCTCTCTTCTTGTTCACGCCATGCTGCCCCGGAGGATAGTTCTTCTTTTCCAAATATTTGTCAGGACCATAAATGGGTTCCTTGAACTTTCTTGCGATTTTGGATTTCGGACCGATATATCTTGCCATAACTATCTTGCTTTCTTTTTTTCGTTAAACATCTGATTATATTAATTATACACGACGTCTTTTAGGAGGTCTGCAGCCATTGTGGGGCAGCGGGGTGATATCAATAATCTCAGTCACATCAATACCGGCGGCTGCAACTGTGCGGACGGCGGACTCACGACCGCCTCCCGGACCTTTGACATAGCATTTCACTTTGCGCAAACCAAGATCATAGGCCACCTTGGCAGCATCCTGCGCAGCCATCTGGGCGGCGTACGGAGTATTCTTTTTTGAACCTCTGAACCCCATCTTACCGGCGGAAGACCAGGAGATTGTTTGTCCGGAATTGTTGGTGATGGTAACAATCACATTATTGAACGATGCGTGGACAAACACCTTGCCTACCGCATCCACCTTTACTATCCTTTTCTTCGTTACTTTGGTTGTTTTTGCCATAATCCATTTTCAATTTAAGGTGAACCAATTACTTCGTAGCCTTCTTCTTGTTGGCCACCACTTTCTTCTTACCCTTGCGCGTCCGCGCATTGTTCTTCGTCGATTGTCCCCTCACAGGCAAACCGAGACGGTGACGGATTCCACGATAGCAGCCGATATCCATCAGCCGCTTGATGTTCATCTGAACTTCCGAACGAAGCGCGCCCTCTATTTTCATCTCGCCGATGATACCGCGGATGGAGGCCAGCTCCTCATCGTTCCAATCCTGCACCTTTTTGTCAAAAGAGATATTGGCCTTCTTTAAAATGTTTTGTGCCGTAGTCCTGCCAATACCGTAAATGTACGTCAAACCGATTTCTCCTCTTTTGTTTTTCGGTAAATCAATACCCGCAATTCTTGCCATATGATTCTATGCGTTTTTTGTTAATTTTATCCTTGTCTTTGTTTGTATTTGGGATTTTTCTTGTTGATCACATACACCACACCCTTGCGGCGGACGACCTTGCAGTCGTCAGTTCTTTTCTTTACAGATGTTCTTACTTTCATAACGTTTGTGTATAATCTTTTAATTTTTGTATCTAAAAATGATTCTCGCCTTGCTCAAATCGTAAATGGACATTTCCATCTTGACCTTGTCCCCCGGAAGGATCTTGATGTAATGCATGCGCATCTTTCCGGATATGTGTGCAGTTACTACGTGTCCGTTTTCCAATTCCACACGGAACATTGCGTTTCCCAACGACTCCTTGACTATTCCGTCCTGTTCAATAGATGACTGTTTTGCCATTTATGCCTTATTTTTCTCCAAAACTTCTTCTACATACCTATAAGTTGAAAGCAACTCCGTCCCATTTTCGCGGATGGCAACCATATGCTCATAGTGGGCGGAGGGCTGTCCGTCGGCTGTGCGTGTGGTCCATCCATCCTTGTCAATGCGGATATCCTTCACTCCAAGGTTGATCATCGGTTCGATACAGAGAACCATTCCCTTTTTCAATCGCGGTCCTGAACCTTTTGTCCCGTAATTGGGGACATCCGGTTTTTCATGCATGTGGCGTCCGCAACCGTGTCCAACCATCTCGCGCACTACGGAATAGCCGAACGATTCGACATAGGACTGCACCGCATTGCCGATATCGCCGACACGATTCCCTGCAACAGCCTTCTCTATGCCTTTGTACAATGATTCCTTTGTTCGCTGACACAACAGATGGATCTCCTCCGACACATGCCCCACCTCAAAGGTGTAGCAGTAGTCACCATGAAAACCATTCTTATAGGCACCGCAATCAACAGCTACAATGTCCCCCTCCTGCAACTCCTTTTGGGAAGGTATGCCATGCACCACGACATCGTTGACAGAGAGACATAGCGTGGCAGGAAAACCTTCGTACCCCTTGAAGGAAGGTGTGGCACCATGGTCACGGATAAAGGTTTCAGCAACCTTGTCCAAAGTCTTCAGTGAAACACCTGGCCTGACAAGCTTCGCCACTTCGGCCAATGTCCTTCCGACAATATCCGCGCTTTCACGCATGGAATCAATCTCCGATTCTGTCTTCAAATGAATCATATTTCAACTTATCGTCATTCCACGTTGAAGATTACATTGTAGGCAGCGGAGTACGACCCTTGATATGTCCGAACTTGGTCAGACCGTCATAGTGACGCATGAGCAAATGGCTTTCGATCTGTTGCAGCGTGTCCAGAATGACCCCCACCATGATCAGAAGCGATGTGCCGCCGAAAAATTGGGCAAACTGCTGGTTGATTCCGAACAGCCTTGCAAAAGCCGGCATAATGGCGACAAAGGCCAGGAAAATGGAACCCGGCAGGGTTACCCTTGAAATAATATTGTCAATGAACTCGATTGTCTTTTTACCCGGCTTCACACCCGGAATGAACCCTCCGTTCTTCTTCATGTCATCCGCAATCTGCTGCGGGTTGAAGGTGATGGCCGTATAGAAATAGGTGAACAATATAATCAGAATGGCATACACCACATTGTACCAGAAACCGTTGTTGTTGGTCAGCGCGGCGGCGAAAGCATCCATAGACTCGGTATTGTTGGCAAAACCCATGATTGTCAACGGCAGGAACATGATTGCCTGGGCGAAAATTATCGGCATGACACCGGCAGCGTTCACCTTGATGGGAAGATATTGGCGCTGTCCGCCATACTGGCGGTTTCCGATAATGCGTTTGGCATACTGCACCGGCACCTTGCGCGTACCCTGTACCAACAGGATGCAGACAAGAATCACAGCAATAAGCACGATGATTTCAATCAGGAAAGTCACCAGACCGCCGTTGCCGCTCTCCGCCACCTTTGAGGCAAATTCCGCAGACAGTGCGAAAGGCAGACGTGCTATGATACCGATCATAATCAGCAGCGATATGCCGTTGCCGATACCCTTGTCGGTAATCCGCTCACCCAACCACATAATGAACAACGTGCTGCTCACCAGTACCAGGATGGAGACCGCCATGAAAGAGGCGGGCAGCGAACCGCCCACAATGGGGTCGCCATGGATGGTGTGGAATACACCGGAGTTGGTACCAACCTGATTGACAAGATTGGTGATATAAGCCGGAGCCTGGATCAGAGTCACGATTATTGTGAGGAAACGGGTTATCTGGTTGATTTTTTTCCGGCCGCTCTCCCCTTCCTTCTGCAGACGCTGGAAATACGGAACCACAAGCATCAGCAGCTGGACTACGATGGAAGCGGAAATATACGGCATGATACCCAATGCAAAAATGGATGCATTGGAAAAAGCTCCACCGGAAAACATATCCAACAAACCAAGCAGCCCCTCCCTGGAATTGGCGGTAAACTGCGTCATGGAAAGGGCGTGCACATCGATACCCGGCAACGCAATAAAAGATCCTACCCTGAAAATCAAAATGATACCCAGTGTATATAGAATCTTCTGACGTAATTCCTCAATGTGATAAATGTTCTTTAATGTGGTGATAAATTTTTTCATCTTACAGTTTTATTGCGTTTCCACCTTGTGCTTCAATTGCCTCTACAGCCTTTTGGGAAAAAGCGTTCGCCTTGACCTCCATTTTGACTGTCAGCGTGCCGTTGGCAAGCACCTTGACCAAATCTTTCCTTGATGCCAGGCCATGCTTCACCAGAACTTCCAAATCGACACTTTCCACACCTTTTTTGTCATGCAGGTATTGGAGCGTGGACAAATTGATTGGTGTATATTCCACACGGTTTATGTTTTTGAAACCGGATTTGGGAACCCTTCTGTACAAGGGCATCTGTCCGCCTTCAAAACCGGCTTTGCGGGAATATCCGGAACGGGACTGGGCACCCTTATGACCGCGTGTGGAAGTACCGCCTTTGCCGGAACCCTGACCCCTACCGATTCTCTTCGAATGTTTTGTTGCACCCTTTGCAGGCTTTAAATCATGTAAATTCATATCTTCAATAGTAACTTTCTGATTAAAACTAAATTTCCTCAACGGTCACAAGATGCTTGACCACATTGATCATGCCCAACATCTCAGGGGTGGCCTCCACCTCTACCGAATGATGCATTTTCTTGATGCCCAAAGCAGCCATAGTAAGTTTCTGCACCTTGGGTCTGCTAATGATACTGCGAACCTGTGTTACTCTCAACTTTTTCATGACATTTTCCTGTTATCCGTTAAACACTGTGGACAATTCAACACCGCGCAACTGGGCGACAGTGTAGGGATCCTTCAATTTCACCAGCGCATCCATCGTTGCCTTAACCACACTGTGAGGGTTGGATGAGCCTTTGGATTTTGCCAGCACATTCTTCACGCCAACACTCTCCAGTACAGCACGCATTGCACCGCCGGCGATCACACCGGTACCGGGAGTGGCCGGACGGATGAAAGCCAGCGCTCCGCTATACTTGCCCTCCTGGGCGTGCGGAATGGTACCATTGATGACAGGTATCTTCACCAAATGTTTTTTGGCATCCTCCACACCTTTCTGCACCGCGATGTTGACCTCCTTGGCCTTACCCAGACCATAACCCACAATACCGTCCTCATTGCCAATGACGACAATGGCGGAAAAACTGAAGGTACGACCGCCCTTGGTGACCTTGGTGACTCTCTGAACGCTGACCAAACGCTCCTTAAATTCTATTTCGCTAGTCTTTACTCTCTTGATTGTAGACATTACTCACTCACTTTAGAAAATTAAACCTTCCTCCCTCGCGGCATCCGCCAATGATTTTACCCTGCCATGGTACAGGTATCCGTTACGGTCAAAGACCACCATCGAAACGCCAGCTTCCTTAGCTTTGGCAGCCAAGTATTTACCGACTGACTTCGCCTGCTCCGTCTTGTTGGTTTTCTCCATCCCCTTCAAATCTGACAGGGATGATGCAGACACCAGAGTCACACCCTTGACATCGTCAATAACCTGTGCGTAAATCTCACGGTTGCTCCTGAAAACAGACAATCTGGGACGTTCTGCAGTTCCACGAACCGTCCTTCTGATTCTATTCTTGATTTTAAGCCTTCTTTCGGCCTTGCGATTTTTCGTTCCCATCCTATTGCTTGGATTTTATTTGTTACGATACTCTTATTTCTTTTCCGCAGACTTTCCTGCTTTCTTTCTGACAACCTCACCCTCAAAACGGATACCCTTTCCTTTGTAAGGTTCCGGCTTGCGGTAGGAGCGGATCTTGGCCGCGACCTGTCCCAAAAGCTGCCTGTCGCAACCGCTCAGCTTGATAATCGGGTTCTTTCCCTTTTCCGTCACGGTTTCAACTTTGATCTCAGACGGGAAATCAAAGATGATGTCGTGGGAATAACCCAAGGAAAGGTCCAGCTGCTGGCCGGTGGCCTGAGCCTTGTAACCGGTGCCGACCAATTCCTGAACAATGGTGAAACCTTCGGAAACACCCTTGACCATATTGGCCAGCAAAGCGCGATAAAGGCCATGCATGGCATTGTGCCTCTTCTGGTTGTCACAGCACGTCAGATGCAGAGTGCCATCCTCAAGATTCAGGTTGACACAAGGATCCACATACTGCTTCAACTCGCCTAATTTACCCTTGACAGTGACAACATGGGTGTTCTCATCCTGGCTAATGGTCACGCCGGAAGGTATCGTAATTGGTAATTTTCCTATTCTTGACATATCAACGTTCCTCCAAATTTAACTAACATAACACAAAACTTCACCGCCGACATGCAGACTCCTGGCCTCTTTGTCCGTAATGAGACCGCGGGACGTGGAGATGATGGCGATGCCCAAACCGTTCAGAACCCTAGGAAGTTCATCTGCTCCCACATATCTGCGCAGACCGGGACGGCTGATGCGTTCAAGATTTGAGATGGCACACTGTTTGGAGACAGGATGGTACTTCAACGCTATCTTGATGATGCCGGGCTTCTTGTCATCCTCGAACTTGTAATTAAGAATGTAACCTTTCTCAAACAGAATCTTGGTCATTCCTCTCTTAATTTTTGAGGTGGGAATTTCCACCACCTTATGATTGGCCATCACGGCGTTTCTGATTCTTGTCAAATAATCTGCTATTGGATCCGTATTCATTGCTTATCCTGATTAAATATTACCAACTTGCTTTCTTAACTCCGGGTATCAAACCTTTCGATGCCATTTCGCGGAAATCGATTCTGGAGATGCCAAAAGTCCTCATATACCCTTTGGGACGTCCGGAAAGTTTGCAACGGTTGTGCAACCGGATAGGGTTGGAGTTCAACGGCAGCTTCTGCAAGGCGACAATGGCAGCCTCCTTAGCTTCGTAGTCCGCTGTCTGACTGTTGATGATCTTCTTCAATTCGCTGCGTTTTTCAGCATACTTGGCGACTAATTTTGCTCTTTTGATCTCTTTAGCTTTGAGTGACTCTTTTGCCATAACTATTTTTTCTGATTTTTGAAAGGTAATCCAAATTCTTTAAGCAGGGCCAGGCATTCCTGGTCATTGTGTGCCGAAGTAACAAAAGTGACATCCAGACCATTGATTTTATTGATTTTGTCAATATCAATCTCAGGGAAGATAATCTGCTCCTGAATACCCATGGAATAGTTTCCTCTTCCGTCGAACCCCTTGTCGCTGATACCGCGGAAATCACGGATGCGCGGGATGGCGACGGAAACCAGACGGTCCAAAAACTCATACATGCGTTCGCCTCGCAGAGTCACACGGACACCAATGGGATTACCTTTTCTGAGTTTGAAGTTCGAAATGTCCTTGCGGGACTTGGTGACCACGGCCTTTTGACCGGATATCATGGTCAATTCGCTGATACCGATATCAATAAGTTTACGGTCAGCAGTGGCTGCTCCGATGCCCTGGTTCAAACATATTTTTTTGATTTTCGGAACACGCATCAACGACTTGAATCCGAACTGTTTTTTCAATTCGGGAACAATCTCATTGTCGTACTTTTCTTTTAATCTAGGAATGTATGCCATTATCTGATCTCCTCCCCTGTCTTTTTAGAATACCTGACTAATTTACCGTTTTCATCTGCATGCCGTCCGATACGGGATGCAACACCCTTGGAATCCAACAGCATCAGATTTGAAATGTGGATAGAAGCCTCTTTTTTAACCATGCCTCCCTGCGGGTTCTTCGCACTCGGCTTGGTATGCTTGGTAACCATGTTAACGCCTTCCACAAAGGCTCTGTACTTCTTTACTTCTACCTTCAAGACCTTCCCGGTCTGTCCCTTGTCATCTCCCGACAAGACTTTCACCATGTCGCCTTTTTTGATATGTAATTTCATGCTCGCTAAATTTTCAGTTGTTTTACAAAACTTCGGGAGCCAAAGAAACAATCTTCATGAATTGTTTTTCCCTTAATTCACGGGCAACCGGCCCGAAGATACGTGTTCCCCTCAATTCGTCGGCAGCGGTAAGAAGGACAACCGCATTGTCGTCAAACCGGATATAGGATCCGTCGTTTCTGCGGATCTCCTTTCTGGTACGGACGACAACCGCCTTGGAAACAGTACCCTTCTTAATATTACCGGAAGGGATGGCATCCTTGATGGTGACTATGATCTTGTCCCCGATACGGGCATAACGTCTTTTGGTACCGCCCAAAACGCGGATACACAACACCTCTTTAGCTCCGCTGTTGTCAGCTACAGATAATCTCGATTCCTGTTGTATCATGTTACTTGGCCCTTTCTATAATTTGTACTAAACGCCAGCGTTTGTTTTTGCTTAACGGTCTGGTCTCCATAATCCTGACGGTGTCTCCGATATGACATTCCTCATTTTCGTCGTGTGCCATGAAACGGGTTGACTTCCTCAAGAATTTTCCGTATTTGGGATGCTTGACTTTCCGTTCCACCTTGACGACAATCGATTTTGTCATCTTGTCGCTGACGACAACACCTTCTCTAACTTTTCTAAAATTTCTTTCCATCTGCTGCCTATTTTTTGGATTTCAATTCAGCAAGCTCACGTTTACGGATTTCCGTTTTCAATCTTGCTATCGTTCTTCTGTACTCTTTGATAAGGTTGGGATTCTCAATGGAAGAAACCGCATGATGCAGTTTTAGCTTCGCCAACTGGTTCTGCTCCGCATCCAACCTTTCATACAACTCCTTGACGGAATACTCCGCAATAACTACCTGTTTCATTATTCTGCTGCTTATACTGTTTCTTCTGAATAATCTCTTCTGATAATAAATTTGGTGGCAATGGGCAACTTTTGGGCTCCAAGGCGCATGGCCTCTCTCGCCACACTTAGGCTGACCCCATCTGCTTCAAACAGAATCCTGCCTGGAGTGACACAGGAGACAAAGAACTCGGGACTTCCCTTACCTTTACCCATACGTACATCCAAAGGCTTGCGGGTAATGGGTTTGTCCGGGAAAATGCGGATCCACAATTGACCCTCACGTTTCATATGACGGGTGATGGCCTGACGGGCCGCTTCAATTTGTCGACCTGTAATCCAACTGGTTTCAAGGGCTTTGAGGGCAAATGAACCAAATGCTATCTCAGCACCACGGTGGGCTATCCCCTTCATCCTGCCCTTCTGGACTCTTCTGAATTTTGTCTTTTTCGGCTGTAACATTTCAACTATCTTTTATAATGACAAACTCTCTTACATTAATTGTTTCTGTCCCTTCTCGGACGACCTTCGCCACGTCCCCTGCGCGGAGTCTGGGTCTTGCCTTCCCTGACGGTGCCGGCATTCTGGAAAAGATCACGCTTGCCGTAAACAACACCACGGCAAATCCAAACCTTCACACCCAAACGGCCATACGTGGTATGTGCCTCAGCCTGACTGTAGTCTATATCGGCACGTAATGTATGCAGCGGAGTGCGTCCCTCCTTGAAATGCTCGGTACGAGCTATTTCAGCTCCGGCAATACGGCCAGCCAAAGTCACCTTGATTCCTTCGGCTCCGGCACGCATCGTATTGACAATAGCCTGTTTGATAGCTCTCCTGTAGAACATGCGGCCTTCAATCTGACGGGCTATGGACTGGGCAACCAGCACAGCATCCATTTCGGGACGTTTGATTTCCAAAATGTTGATCTGGACCTCTTTGCCGGTAATCTTCTTCAATTCCTCCTTAAGCTTGTCCACCTCATTTCCGCCCTTGCCGATTATCAAACCCGGACGTGCGGTGTTGATTGTGATGGTGACAAGTTTTAACGTACGCTCAATGTAAATTTTAGAGACACTGGCTTTTGCCAGACGGGCGTTGACATAGTTCCTGATTTTGACATCCTCAACCAGCTTGTTCTCAAATTTCCTGCCACCATACCAGTTGGATTCCCAACCCCTGATGATGCCTAAACGCATCCCTATCGGATTAACTTTCTGTCCCATTTATTCTTCTACTTTAGTGTTGTCAACTCTACTGTCTAAAATTACGGTAATGTGGTTCGAGCGTTTCCGAATCCGGTAGCCACGACCCTGGGGAGCAGTGCGCAGACGCCGCAGAATACGGCCACCGTCCACATAAATCTCCTTGATGTATAGACGGCTATCCTCAACGCGGGCATTCTCGTTCTTCGCCTGCCAGTTGGCAATGGCTGAAAGCACCAATTTACGAATCTTTAAGGAAGACTCCTTTTTGCTGTACTTTAAGACGTTCAAGGCATATTCTACATCCTTGCCCCTCACCAGGTCGGCCATAAGGCGGGTCTTGCGTGGCGAGGTATTGTTATTGTTGAGCCGTGCAATGCACAACTGCTTGTTTTTTTCCTTTCTAGCTTCTGCAGCTAATTTTTTTCTAGCACCCATTGTGTCCTACGATTTATTTTTTACCTTTGTCCTTACTGCCGGCATGGCCTCTGAAAATACGGGTGGGAGCGAATTCCCCCAATTTGTGGCCTACCATATTCTCCGTCACATAGACCGGAATAAACTTGTTGCCATTATGCACGGCAATGGTCTGCCCGACAAAATCAGGAGAAATCATGGAAGCCCTTGACCATGTCTTGATAGCAACTTTCTTGTTCGAGGCTTGCGCTTCGATGACTCGCTTTTCGAGTTTGTATTGGATAAACGGACCTTTTTTTAACGATCTAGCCATTGTTCTCTATTCTTTTGTTATTTCTTTCTTCTTTCAATGATGAACTGATTCGAAGCCTTCTTCGGTCTTCTGGTCTTGTATCCCTTTGCAATCAAACCCTTGCGGGAACGTGGATGACCTCCGGACGCACGGCCTTCACCACCACCCATAGGATGGTCGACAGGGTTCATCACAACGCCACGCACTCTCGGACGGCGTCCCATCCAACGGGAACGTCCCGCCTTACCGGAAACCTGAAGGTTATGCTCAATATTGGAAACCATACCGATAGTGGCTCTGCAGGCACACAATATCTTGCGGGTCTCACCTGAAGGAAGTTTGATGATCACGTACTTGTCCTCACGGGACATCAGCTGTGCATATGAACCTGCACTGCGCGCAATCTTGGCGCCGCCTCCCGGCTGCATTTCAATGTTGTGAACAATGGTACCCAGCGGAATATCGGAGAACATCAAAGTGTTTCCCAATTCAGGGGCGGCATCTTTTCCGGACAAAAGGGTCATACCGACCTTAAGACCATGAGGAGCAACGATATAACGCTTCTCACCATCGGCATAGCACAGCAAAGCGATGCGTGCTGAACGATGCGGATCGTACTCTATTGTCTTCACCTTTGCAGGAATCCCGTCCTTGTCCCTCTTGAAATCAACTATACGGATAATTTTGCGATGACCGCCGCCAATATAGCGCATTGTCATCTTACCCTGGTTGTTCCTACCGCCGGATTTCTTTTTGGATAACAATAAACTCTTTTCGGGGGTTGTGCTGGTTATCTCAGCAAAGTCACTAATTAACTTGAATCTCTGTCCCGGAGTAACCGGTTTGAACTTTTTTAATCCCATCTTAATAACTAATTCTAAATACTACTAAATGCCACTGAAGATGTCTATGGTATCATCTCCTTTTAACTGTACATAGGCTTTCTTAAAACTGCTCTTGCTACCTCTGATAAAACCGGCTTTCGTGTAGCGGGTGGTGTCCTTTCCCCTTTGAATTAAGGTATTGACACTCTCAACCTTTACATTGTACAGTTTTTCTACAGCCTCTTTGATCTGTTGCTTGTCCGCGCGACGGTCAACAATAAAACCATACTTGTTGGTTTTTTCAGTGATGGCCGTCATTTTTTCAGTGACAAGTGGTCTAATAATGATATTCATTGAACTGCCCTCTTTTTATTCGTTAACACTCAAAAATTCATCGAATTTGGAAGCCGCAGCCTCTGATATCAGCAGATGTTGTGCGTTTAAAATATCATAAGTATTTAAATCACAAACCCTTGCGACTTTCGCTTTCGGAAGATTCCTGGAAGACAAAAGTACATTATTATCCAATTCATTCAGAACCAATAACGTTTTTTTGTCAAATAAATTAACATTCTTAAGAATCTGGATGTATTGCTTTGTCTTAGGAGCCTCAAAATCAAACTTTTCAATAACAGTAATCGCGTTTTCGGCCGCCTTTGCGGACAAAACGGATCTGCGGGCAAGCCGCTTGACCTTCTTGTTCAATTTGAAATGGTAATCCCTCGGATGCGGACCGAACACACGGGCTCCGCCGGGAAATAACGGACTCTTGATACTGCCGACACGGGCTCCGCCGCCGCCCTTCTGCTTGTGAAGTTTGCGGGTGCTGCCGGAAAGCATGGACTTTTCCTTGGAGTCATGCGTGCCCTGACGCTGGTTGGCCAGGTATTGCTTCACATCCAACCATACCACATGACTGTTCGGTTCAATACCGAATATACTGTCATTCAATTCAACCGTACGACCGGTCTCTTTACCTTCAATGTTTAATACCTTTAGCTCCATCTCTCCAATTTTAAATAGGTTCCGTTACAACCAGGGACTGAACCCTTGACAATTAACAAATTACTTTCGGGAATGATTTTGATAATCTGCAGGTTCTGGATTTTGACCTTCTGTCCGCCAGTGCGGCCTGCCATTCGCATACCCGGCAATACTCTTGAAGGATAGGACGAAGCACCCATTGAACCGGGAGCTCTCAAACGATTGTGCTGGCCGTGAGTACTATCACCAACGCCACCGAATCCGTGTCTCTTGACGACACCTTGGAATCCCTTTCCCTTGCTTACGCCGGACACATCGACAAATTCACCCTCTTCAAACACATCCACCGTAAGCACTTCTCCGAAGGACTTGCGGGAACCCTGTTCAAAACGTGTAAATTCGCGGACAATCCGTTTCGGAGTGGTATTCGCCTTTGCGAAATGTCCCTGTAAGGCTTTTGTCGTGTTTTTCTCTTTTTTGTCGTCAAAAGCCAGCTGAATGGCATCATAACCATCCTTGTCTATTGATTTTACTTGTGTGACAACACAAGGACCAGCCTCTATCACCGTGCATGGTAGGTTTTTCCCAGAGGCATCAAAGATACTGGTCATTCCGATTTTCTTACCAATTAAACCAGACATTCTTAATTTTTTTTAACCTTTTAACCTTTTACTTCTTTTTTTAAATGATTCCGTCACGGATGTCAGACCTTGATCTCCACTTCCACGCCGCTTGGAAGTTCCAGCTTCATAAGCGCATCGATGGTTTTGGCAGTAGTGCCGTAAATGTCAAGCAGACGCTTGTAAGAAGACAACTCAAACTGCTCCCTCGACTTCTTGTTTACGAAAGTTGAACGGTTTACAGTGAAAATCTTTTTGTGCGTCGGCAGCGGAATGGGGCCCACGACGACCACTTTGTCGTCTTTGACCGCATTGACGGTCTTTACAATCTTTTCAGCCGATTTGTCCACCAGACTGTGATCGTAAGATTTCAACTTGATTCTGATTCTTTGACTCACGTTTAATTTATTTTATTGTTTAAAATTTAAATTTTCTATTATTGATCATCTCATTAATCTTTACATCCGGGAGTTCTTCATAATGGTCGAACTCCATGGTTGCTGTCCCCCTGCCTGAAGTTAGTGTTCGCAAAGAGGTGATATATCCGAACATTTCGGCCAACGGAGCGAAAGCATGTATTATCTGTCCGCCCTGCGCCAGATCCACCCCTTGAATAACCGCACGCCGACGGTTCAAGTCACCGGATACACTGCCGACATAATCGTCAGGGGTAAAGACTTCAACCCTCATAACAGGCTCCAACAGCGTGGGTGAAGCTTTCAAAGCAGCGGCCCTGAATCCCTTGGAGGCGCAGATTTCAAATGCATTCGCATCGGAATCAACCGGATGGAACGATCCGTCAATAACGCGGACCTTGGCATTGATAAGTGAATTGCCCAACAAAGGTCCAGTAGTCATGGCCTTGGTGAACCCCTTTTCGATGGCAGGCATGAAACTGTTCGGAATATTTCCTCCTTTAACCTCATTGACAAACTGAAGCCCTTTGACTCCTTCATCCGCAGGAGAGAGTTCAAAATCAATGTCCGCAAACTGGCCTTTACCACCAGTCTGTTTTTTATGGATTTCACGATGACGGACAGGAATTCGGATGGCCTCACGATAAGAAACGACAGGACTGCCGGAATTGCACTCGACTCCAAATTCGCGTCTCAAACGGTCAAGCAGAATATCAAGATGCAGTTCGCCCATCCCGCTTATAAGGGTTTGCCCGGACTCATCGTCAACCTTGACACGGAAAGTGGGATCCTCTTCGGAAAGTTTAAGCAACGCGTCATCCAACTTGTCAATATCATCCTGCTTCTTAGGTTCAACCGCAATGGATATCACCGGCTCCGGAAAATCCATGGATTCAAATACAATCTTATGTTTCTCGTCACATATTGTAGTACCGGTCGGAACCTTTTTCAATCCAACCGCCACCGCAATATTGCCGGCGGAAATACGCTCCAACGGCATCTGCTTGTTGGCATGCATCTCAAAAATACGGGATACCCGTTCCCTGTTTCCAGAATAGCTGTTATATACAGTATCTCCGGCATTCAGACAACCGGAATAGACACGGAAGAAGGCAACCTTGCCGACGAACGGATCGGTGGCAATCTTGAATACCAAGGCGGAGAAGGGATCTTCCTCACTCGGATGACGGACCTCCTCTGCTCCGGAATCCGGAGCATGTCCGACAATGGCAGGCTTGTCCTCTGGACTTGGAAGATAATATGCGATGGCATCCAACAGCAACTGTACTCCTTTGTTTTTAAAGGATGAACCGCAAAAAACCGGAGTAATCTTTCTTGAAACAGTTGCTTTTCGGACTGCAGCGCGGATTTCATCAACCGTAATGGAATCGGGATCATCCATGAATTTG
>Ga0255061_10000175_pt1 | contig 16338 bp, 8 predicted proteins | sample 174RNAGHGhighgp2_FD_183093 | JGI IMG/M metagenome (GOLD analysis project Ga0255061, IMG submission 183093) | Metatranscriptome of sheep rumen microbial communities from Palmerston North, Manawatu-Wanganui, New Zealand - 1742 RNA GHGhigh gp2... | ecosystem: Host-associated > Mammals > Digestive... | reverse complement strand
CTTAAATACTTAATTTATTCTATGGGACTACTAACAGGTAAGACGGCCTTAATAACAGGTGCTGCAAGGGGTATCGGAAAGGCAATTGCAATAAAATTTGCGAAAGAAGGTGCTAACATAGCCTTTACAGATTTGGAGATTGGAGAAATAGCTCAGGCAACAGAAAGAGAAATAGCTGCATTGGGTGTTAAGGTAAAAGGGTATGCTTCGAATGCTGCTGATTTCGAGCAGACACATAATGTTGTATCTGAAATATCGAAAGAGTTCGGTTCAATAGATATTCTCGTAAACAATGCAGGAATCACTAAAGATGGATTGATGATGCGTATGTCAGAATCACAGTGGGATGCTGTATTGAATGTTAACTTGAAATCTGCATTCAATTTTATTCATGCGGTTACTCCTGTTATGATGAGACAACGTTCAGGAAGCATCATCAGTATGAGTTCGGTTGTAGGTGTATCAGGTAATGCAGGACAATGTAACTATTCTGCTTCAAAGGCAGGTATGATTGGCTTGACGAAATCAATTGCCAAAGAGATAGGATCTCGAGGAATCCGTGCTAATTGTATTGCACCTGGATTTATCATTACAGATATGACGGCGCAACTTTCTGAAGAAGTTCGTAAACAATGGGAGGCAACAATCCCATTGAGAAGAGGAGGAACACCAGAGGATGTGGCTAATGTGGCTTTGTTCTTGGCATCTGATTTGTCATCTTATGTTTCCGGACAAGTAATCCATTGTTGTGGTGGTATGAATATGTAAGAAAAAATATACTATATTCAGTTATTTATATATAAATTTGCAATCCGATTCACTCGGATTGCAAATTTTTTTTGCATCTAAGTCATTCGGATTGTGTGAGAAAATTGAAAGGATTCTGATTAATTTACTTAATTTTTTGAGCATGAAAAATAAGTATGTCGATTTGATTGAACAATCATTTGAGTTTCCTAATGAGGAATTTAGTGTTGTAAACAATGATCTGTATTGGTTTAATGTTCCCTTGATGGATATCATTAAACAGTATGGAACTCCTTTGCGTATCTCCTATTTGCCTAAGATAGCACAGAACATACAACGTGCGCGTCGTTTGTTCAATGTGGCTATGGCAAAGGTGGATTATCAGGCCGATTACAAGTATTGTTTCTGTACGAAAAGTTCCCATTTCTCTTTTGTCATGGAAGAGGTTTTGAAACATGATGTAAATGTGGAGATATCTTCAGCTTATGATGTAAATCTGCTGGAGTGCTTGCAAGAATCAGGTCATCTGGATCCGAATAGATATGTGATATGTAATGGATATAAAATACCACAGTATGTGGAGAATATTCAATCCTTGATTCGTCGTGGATTCAACAATGTAATTCCTGTATTGGACAACAAGGATGAATTAGATATGTTGTTGAAGGACTTCGATCAGAAAGTAAATGTGGGCATACGAATTGCTACGGAAGAGGAACCTAAGTTTGATTTCTATACTTCACGATTAGGAATCCGCTTTACTGATATCATACCTTTTTATAAAGATAAGATTCAGAAAAATAAGCAGGTGAATTTGAAAATGCTCCATTTCTTTGTAAATACAGGTATTAAGGATACCTCATATTATTGGAATGAATTAAACAAAGGAATCAATCTCTATTGTGAGTTGAAGAAGATTTGTCCGGAGTTGGATTGCTTGAATATCGGAGGAGGGTTCCCGTTCCAGTCTCACATGGATTTCTCGTATGACTATGAATATATGGCAGAGGAGATTGTCGCTCAGATAAAGAATGCATGTACGCAAGCTGGAGTGCCTGAGCCGCATATCTTTACAGAATTTGGCTCTTATACTGTTGGTGAAAGTGGTGCAATGCTATATTCCATAGTTAATCAGAAGCAACAGAATGATCGTGAGTTGTGGAATATGATTGATAGCTCATTCATCAATACTATGCCAGATACATGGGCATTGAATCAGCGATTCCCGTTCTTGGCCATCAATAACTGGGATCAGGAGTATGAACGTGTACATCTGGGTGGGTTGACGTGTGATAGCGAAGATTTCTATAATGCAGAGGTCCACTCCAATGCAATCTTCTTGCCTAAGATGCAACAAGGAAGAGATCAGTTCATTGGATTCTTCCACATGGGAGCCTATCAAGAAGCATTGAGCGGGTATGGAGGTATTCAGCACTGTTTGTTGCCTGCACCTAAGATGGTTGTAATTGATTTGGATGAAAACGGTGAATACTATACTAAGTTATTCGCAAAAGAACAAAGTTTCAAATCGATGTTGAAGATTTTAGGATACTAAGTAGATGGATAAGTTCCGAAGACATTATTTATTAAAGTTTATACTGCTCCCGCTCATGTTTGTGGCGTTACTAATATGGGTCTATTCCAGGTGGGGAGTATGGTTTGGCAATCCTCCAGAAGCATCGTATGATATACAACCTAAACCCGCTAGGGTGTTGTTGACAATGGGAACGGATGCAGACACTCGTTATGTGAGTTGGGTCCATGATTCTTTGTTAGATGTGGAGTGGTTGGATTATATGAATGTGCTGGATAGTACGTTGATGACAGTTGAGTCCGCTCCCGTTAAGTATCATTCCCGAAGTGGTGTCGGTTCCTATTATAAGGCGTTGATGAGTGCATTAAGCAAGGAGGGAACTTATGCCTATCGAATCCGAACATCCAAAGATACTACTCAGTGGTATCATTTTAAAATGGATTCATCTTCTACTTATTCCTTTTTATATTTTGGTGATATTCAGGATGAACTGGAAGGCGGATTTGATGCTATGTTGCCTTCTGTTGTTGAACGGAATCGGGATGTCTCCTTTTTGATGTTCGGTGGAGATCTAATAGAACGTCCGATGGATTGTTATTGGAATGTGCTATTCCAATCGCTGGATACCATTGCCACAAGTTACCCTATATTATCGGTTCCTGGGAATCATGAGTATTTAAAAGGACTCACGAGGAAATTGGAAAGACGCTTTACGTTGACGTTCCCTTATTTTGAGGTGAATGACGAAAGTGAAAATGCACTTTATACATTTGCGTATGGTGATGTCCGATTCTTCATGTTAGATTCCAATCGGGATACATGGAATTATTTCTCACAAAGAAGCTGGTTGAAGAATGAATTGAAGAAAAGTACGGAGAAATGGAAGATCGTTGTCCTTCATCATCCGTTACATTCTATAAAAGGATCGATGAATAATCTAGGCGTTCGAATGTTCTTTGATGGGTTAATGTCGGATGTGGATCTGCTATTACAGGGACATGAACATGCCTATGCCCGTTCATGTGTAGATACGACAGAAAAAGGAGAAGTGATATCACCACTTTCTTTGATCTCGTATTGTTCCGAAAAAGATTATGCTTTGGACTTTTGCGGTGAGATAGAGAAGTGGGGTACGGCAGATCGGTATTATCAATTAATCACAATCGAGGACGACTCTTTGAAGTTAAAAACCTTTACGGCAGATCATTCCTTATATGATGAGGTTATTCTTGTAAAGAATGGAGAGGGGAAATATTATATAGATAGAGGTAAAACAATACCTCAGAAAATATATGTGTCGGATTGGTTTAGAAACAATAAAAGCAAGAAAAAAGTAGAAGCCTTTGAAAAGAATATAAAAGAGTGGAAAGAAGAACATCCGGAGGCATTGCTCCAGTGATGATGATGTTAGAATTTCAAAATTGTCATGTGAGTTTCGCAATAATTTTTTAAATTTGCGTTTCATTAAATAAATTTTTCTATGGAATTGAATGCATTAACAGCCGTTTCTCCCGTAGATGGAAGATATAGAGGCAAATCGGAAGTGCTTTCTGATTATTTTTCAGAATTTGCTCTTATTCGTTATAGAGTATTGGTCGAAGTGGAATATTTTATTGCCCTTTGTGAATTACCACTTCCAAATTTGAAGGGATTTGATTCTTCTAAGTTTGTGAATCTTAGAAACATATACAAAGACTTTTCAATAGAAGATGCTCAGAAAATCAAGGATATAGAGAAGATCACTAACCATGATGTGAAAGCTGTTGAGTATTTCTTGAAAGAAAAATTTGACGCATTGAATCTTCAGGAGTTTAAGGAGTTTATTCACTTTGGATTGACTTCTCAAGATATAAATAATACATCGGTACCTTATTCTGTAAAAGAAGCATTGAAAGATGTATATTACCCTAATTTGGAGAAATTAATTTCTGAATTAGCTGTTCGTGCAGAAGAGTGGAAAGATGTGGCTATGTTGGCGAAGACTCATGGTCAGCCTGCTTCCCCGACTCGCTTAGGAAAAGAAATAATGGTGTTTGTCAGTCGTTTACAGACACAATTGGATCAGTTGAAGCAATTACCGATTTCTGCCAAATTCGGTGGAGCAACAGGTAATTTCAATGCACATCATGTTGCTTATCCAGAAAACGATTGGAAGGCATTTGGAAATCATTTTGTTAATGATATATTAGGCTTGCAACGTGAACAATGGACGACGCAAATCTCTAATTATGATAACTTAGGTGCAATATTCGATTGTTTGAAGCGAATCAACACAATCATGATAGATATGAACAGAGATTTCTGGCAATATATCTCCATGGAATATTTCAAGCAAAAGATTAAAGCAGGAGAAGTTGGATCATCGGCTATGCCTCACAAGGTGAATCCGATTGACTTTGAGAATGCGGAAGGAAATTTAGGAATGGCTAATGCTATTCTTCAACACCTCTCTACAAAGTTGCCAATATCACGTTTGCAGAGAGATTTGACCGATTCTACAGTGTTGAGAAATGTGGGTGTTCCGTTTGCTCATACGATTATTGCTATTCAGAGTTCGTTGAAGGGTATAGGTAAACTGTTGTTGAACGAGAAAGCATTATATGCTGATCTGGATAAATGCTGGGCAGTTGTTGCAGAAGGTATTCAGACTATTTTGCGTCGAGAAGGATATCCAAATCCGTATGAGACATTGAAGGCATTGACACGTACCAATGAAGGTATAACAGAAAAATCCATTAAAGATTTTATTGAGACATTGAATGTTAGTGAGTCTGTAAAAGCTGAGTTGAGAGCGATTACACCTCATAATTACACTGGAATGTAATAGTTAGGTGATGAAAGTTTTGGAACCTCAGTTTGTAAAGCTTATTCGACGCTTCGTCGGTCCGTATAAAAAAAATGTGTTGTTGAATATTATTTGTAATATTCTCTCAACAGTATTTAGCATTTTTTCGTTTGCGTTGATCGTTCCTATCCTTGAAATCCTTTTTAAGACAAAAAGTGCATCGTATGTTTACATGGATTTTAAGTGGGATGTCGATGTGATAAAAAACAATGCATATTGTTGGGTGTCAAATTATATTGAAAACAATGGAGCTTTGAATACGTTGATGTTGCTTGCAATATTTTTAATTGTGACGACATTCCTAAAAACCGGGGTTGCCTATTTGGCTAGTTATTTTATCATACCTCTTCGTACAGGGTTGGTGCGTGATATGCGAAATCAACTCTATACGAAGGTGGTAGATTTGAATCTGGCATTCTTTGGCAAACAGAAGAAGGGCGACATCATGGCTCGTATGATGAATGATGTGAATGAGGTTGAGGCTTCAATTATGAGTTCAATCGAACTTTTGTCAAAGAACCCTATCATGATACTTATCTATCTGTTCATCCTATTGGTTTTAAGCTGGAAACTAACATTGTTCGTCTTGGCGGTACTTCCAATTGCTGGATTTATAATGGGAAAAGTGGGTAAGTCGTTGAAGAAAAAATCAAAAGAGGCACAGGAACAGTCAGGACAATTACTCTCTCAGATTGAAGAAACATTAGGAGGCTTAAGAGTAATAAAGGCATTTAATGCGGAAAATTCTGTCATACGAAACTTCTCCTCTTTGAATGAAAAACTAAAAAATACGACGACGAAGGTAAATCGCCGATATATGTTGGCACACCCGATGAGTGAATTTTTAGGAACCACAACAATCGCTGTTGTCTTGTTTTTCGGAGGTATGCTTATCTTGAACGACAATAGTTCATTGTCTGCCGCAGAATTCATATACTATTTGGTGATTTTTTATAGTATTATTAATCCAGCCAAAGAGTTGTCGAAAGCGATGTATAGCATACAAAAAGGTAAAGCGTCACTTGATCGAATCGACATGGTGCTGGCGGCTGTGAATCCATTGAAGGAGGTGAAAAATCCTGTTGTGCCCGCACCTTTCTCGGACAAAATACAATACAACGATGTCTCATTTAAGTACCAAGAAGATTGGGTGTTGAGACACATAAATCTAACAATAAAAAAGGGCGAGATGGTAGCGTTGGTCGGACAGTCAGGTTCCGGAAAATCTACCATGGTTGATTTGCTTCCACGCTTTTACGATGTGGATGAGGGAGAGATTTTAATCGATGGGGTGAACGTTAAATCAATGACTTTGTTTGATTTGCGTTCCTATATGGGAAATGTGAATCAAGAAGCTATTTTGTTCAATGATACCGTATTCAATAATATAACATTTGGCGTTGAGAATGCGACAGAAGAACAGGTAATTGAAGCGGCAAAAATAGCCAATGCCCATGAGTTTATTATGTCTATGGAAAAAGGCTACCAAACGAATATTGGCGATAGGGGAGGCCGTTTGTCGGGTGGACAACGACAACGGTTAAGTATAGCCCGTGCGATATTAAAAAATCCTCCTATATTAATATTGGATGAAGCCACATCTGCCTTAGACACTGAATCAGAAAAATTGGTACAAGAGGCATTGGAGCATCTGATGAAAACAAGAACAACAATTGTTATTGCACACCGATTATCCACCATAAAGAATGCAGATACTATATGTGTGTTGCAAGATGGTGAAATCGTGGAACAAGGGAAACATGATGAATTATTAAAGCAAAATGGTTTGTATTCAAGACTTTACACAATGCAATCGTTTTGATAATTAGAGATGTTTAGATGGTTATGGAGACAAAAAATATAGCCATTTGTATTGTTTTTGAAATCAACCTACACTTGAACAATCGTTTTTTTTTACATTTTTTTAATATATTTTTCATATTCTTGTTTTGTTTTCTTATATTTGTTCGCTTTTTTGTGCGAGGTATGCTTGTATTATAAATTGTTGAATGTTTTAATATTCGAAGAAGAACAAGAGAAAAAAGTTATGAAAGACACAAAATTTTATAAAGGATGTGATTGGATGACAAGACTAATGTCGTTCATTTCTGTTCTTTTCCTAAATATTTTTGCTGCATATTCTGCTATGACATGTAGCGGAGGAGAGAAGTGGAATGGAAATTATCCTACGTTGGAGGTCTTGGGCAATTATGTTGTTATCACAACAGATGGATTTAACGGAACCATTTTGTTTGAGGGGGTAACGTTTGGTGATAAAGCTGATTTTTCAAGGACCAGAGCCTTCAATCAAGTATATCTGAATCAGATACAGACGAATGAATATATCACTGGAAAATATTGTGCGTATTTTGATGAGGAGAGAGAAACAATTGTAGTCCTTGATGATGGATTTACCGGAGCTATTGCATATTCGAGCAAGTCGGTCTGTAGAGGTGCGGAAGCAGAGTTATGGGCAGTAGATGTTGATTTGACAACTTACAATCTTGAATGGGGAGTGGTACAATCAGCAGGAGATACATTATGGCTTGCGGAAAATAAGAATAAAATTGGCATTACATATAGTATAGATGATGTAAAGCCTTTCATGTTTGTAACCAAAGTGACATCAAAGTCGGGTGGAACACAATTTATTAATAGTCTGACAGTTTCTCCTACATTGGAGAATTGTGGTTATTTTATCACAAACTCGGCTAGTTCTATCTGTTTGAGTGAGTCAGTGACATTGTCCTCTTCATATACAAGTGGAAAATCATATCAATGGAAAGATGACAAAGGAAATGATTATGGGGTAAATACAACAGCTGAGTTGACGGTAACGCCTCAAACTTCTGGTACTTATGAATTCTCTCTCTATGCCGATGAATTAAAGGTAGGTTCGGCAAAAATAGTGGTAAAGCCGATGTCTGAATGTGGATATAAGGTTACTGCAAAGAAAGGATATGCATGTCAGGGAGGTTCAGATCTTTTGTCAACTAATTTTGATAAAGCATCTGTCTATACGTGGAGAACTGGTTCTACAGTTGTTGCGGTCACTTCAGAGCCTCAGGTAAATGTGAAACCAACGGAGACAACAACATATAGTTTATATGCAGATAATTATTATGTGGGTGAAGTGGAAGTTGAGTCTCACGAATGTTCGTTCTTTATTGCTTCACAGTTCCCTATCGAGTCCTGTTTGCAGGATACCAATATTTTGATAGCATCAGGAACTGCAGTATTGAGTGACATTAATAGTGAAGCCTTTCAATGGTATGTGTCTAAGGATAAAGAAAATTGGACATTGTTGAGAAGAGCTAATACATACAGATTACCAGTCTGGATGGATGATGATTATTATTATCGAGTTGATTTTGAAGGTCTTTCCGATACAATCTATTATCCTAAACCAAATTGCTCTAGTCAGGAGTATTGTGATGGATTGGAAACGAAGACATTGTTCTATGAAACATTTGGTTTCTTCATGTCGGATGATGTGTATGTAACAGAGGGGGAAATTTATCAATCTTCAGTCGATGTAGATCACTTAACTACTGTACGATTAGATAGAACAGGAGATGAGTTGACTTCAGGTGATTATGATGCTGGTGGAGCGTATTTCTCTGCTCGTGCAAGTGGAGGTGATGAGATGTCTGTGGATACGACAAAGACGAATAATTTCTCAATAAGAAATTATGTTTCTCCAGATCCTAATGGTTATGTCGTTACGGCTACAAAATTTGTCAATGTGGATGGAAATGGAGCTAACCAGTTTGTGGGTACTGACGGTCACTTATATATGACAGAGAACCCTATGTTGAGTCAGTATGAAGCTGATACGTGGATTAAAGATGCCTCATTACGTTTGCAAGATGGATACTATGCAATTGTTCGATCTCCAGATTCATGCGACCATAATAAAAATCATAAGGACTTTATTGCATGTTCTGATTATACAGGAAATAAGAATGGAGCAATGTTGTTTGTAAATGCAGGACAGACGAATATTTCAAAGGCGGCTATTTATGCACAGAAGGCATCATTGAGTTGTCCTGCAGACCGTTTCAATTTCGGTATGAGTGTTCGTAATGCTACCAATATTGAAGCAGGTGAGTATAAGAATGCAGTGAACTTAACCATTTGCTTGTTGAAAGAGTTTAATGAAAGTGCACGTACATTACCTTCGTCAGGTGATTCAAATGTGTTGGCAAGCATCTCTTCTGGAGATGTTGCTGCAGGATTGGATTCGTGGACACGTTTGGATGAGTTTATCCATTTGGATGAGAAGGTAAAAGATGTATGGGTCGTAATATATAATAATGGTGAACCTGGAGATGGAAATGATATGTTGTTGGATGATATCACATTCTCTGTATGTATTCCAAAAGCTAAATTGAAGGCTATCTTAAATGGTGATACATTAGAGTCGGAAGTGGTTTCCTGCTCAGGAGAAGAGGTTACCTTGCATGCCTACCAAACAAGTTCATATATACAAAATCCATTGTACATCTTCCAATATCAGAATGCAACTGGCTCGGATACAGTTTGGACTGATTTGAATGATTATGCTAATAACCCATCATTGATGAAGATTGATACGGCGACGGTTTCTACTAATGATGCCACATTTGCCGGAGCATTGAACTATCGTGTGATTGTCTCTGATGATGCGGAAGTGGCTCGTAAGGTGGCTGATGGATTGATGAGTAGTTTGACTGAGTGTGAATTTACATTCCATCAGGCGACAACGGATATAACAATACGAAACACCTATGGAGGTGAAATGGCTCCAAGAGATTCTGTTGCGTTCTGTAATATTCCTGGAGAAGAGGTGATAATTTCAGGAGAACGTCTGTTGATCAGTCCAGAACACGAATGGACGATGTCTTGGTTGGCTGCTGATAGTACGTTATTGTTCAGTAAAGATGTAAAGGGTGTTTCCAAGGATAGCTTGAAACTGGTGGTGTTGGAAGGAGATAGTTTCTCAGTAACTGCTTCTGATGGTACACAGTTAGGTGTCTTCGCTTTTGCACAATTTGATTCCTTGATTTTTAAGGCAGTGGATGAGGGCGATTGTGAGTTCTATCAGAATATTGTAACACATGCAAAGATGAATCTGAATATTCAAGCAGAGGCACAAAGTGTGGTAGATTGTAATACAGCTACTGTAAAGGTGATTCGTAATTATTCAGAGCCTTCTTTGGTATTTGATTGGTCTTCACTTCCTGGTAAGGTTACAGTGATAGATGATTCTACACAAACATTTGAACCGGATAATCTTTCTAATTATTCTTATTTACAGGGTGTTGTTAAAATAAATCCTGTTAATGTGGATGATAAGTATTGTTTCTTACAAAATAGTTTAGAGGTTCCATATACGATTCATAATGGTCACTATACGATGAAGATTAGATCAAGTAAGGATCCTGTTTGTGTATCAAAGAGTGATATGAGCTTAGATGCTAGTATTTTGACATTAGAAGCGTATGTCGATCCTACTATGGGTGCTGCAGAAGCAGCAAAGATTGATGAGAAGATCACATCTTATAGTTGGCATATCGTATTCTCAGATGGTAGTATATTGGATACGGTTACAGCAACGAGAAAACTTTCGTTTACAAATGCAGACTTGTTGAATTCGACAAGAGATCAGATCAGGGCCGACGAAGTATCAGCATACATATCGGCTACTACGTCAGATGTCTGTGAAACAATTACCCATGATATAAATCAATCGAAATTGAGCATTGAGATTCGTGAAGGAGGATTTTCTTTGTATATGAATTCTGTTTATAGTGTATGTTTGTTAGATAAGAAATCGCATGATTTGGAGGTCGTGATTTCGCCAGCAACAGCACTATTGAGTATTAACAAGTTGGATTTGTATATGAATGGCAGCAAATTGAAAGAGTTGACAGATTTAAAGGATACATTTACAGTTACGCTCGATGACGCTACTTATCCATCTATATTTAAATCAGGTAATACAGCTTCTTATTTATTGTCAGTCTATGATTCAACTTGTAAGAGCAACAATGAGTCCAATCAGGTGGTTGTTAAATATAACGGATATGATTGGAAGTTTAATAAACCTGATTCATGTCTTACTGAAGACAACAATGTATTCAATATTGTTGCGACAATAGATTCTGTGAATGCTGTGAACCATATTAGATCGTATATATGGACATTGGATGGTGATACATTGCCAGGAAGTGGTTTTGGCTTGACCTATGATTATGTCGTGCCAAAGAGTATGAAGGGTAATTTCAAGTTGGTTACTGAGGATGGTATCTGTCCTGCTGTAGAACATGAGTTTACATCTAAGATTGGAATTAAATATAAATTGGAATTAACCAGTGATGTGAATAAGGTTTGTTCTACGGATCAGGCATTGATCAATACGGTTGTTACACCAGAGTCGTCTAGAAAGTTCATTAATAGATACAGATGGTATGTGGTTGATACATTAAATAATGAATTCTTGATGAAGGATGCTGGTTCGACGGGAACAACTATGGAGTTGACTAGTGCTCAATACCCGTCATTGTTTTCACCAGGAAACTCGTTTAAGGTATATGTGGTCGCAGATGATAATATCTGTTTGTCAGCCGAATCTGAGAAACCGTTGGTATTTGATGTAAATGTACCATTCACATTAGATTTGACATCGTCATCATATAAGATATGTTATCAAGAGGGTACTAAGGTGAAATTGAATGCGATTGTTTCGCCTGCTGATGCTATTCATCATATTGATCATTTCTATTGGACAAGGAATGGAAATGATAAGAGTCTGACGTATGTTACGACTGAACCTTATTTAGAGATTAGTGACTTAGAGGGTTGGATGCAACCTGGAGACAATATCTCATTTAGTGTATCAGCATCGGATGGTATCTGTGTATCAGCATCCGATCCTGCTAGAGCATCAACATTAGTGGATATTAATACACCATATAGTGTAACATTAACTACAGATAAGAGATTCGCTTGTTCGAAGGATGATCAAGTGGTATTGATTGGAACCAACTCCCAGTCGGGTGACAAGTATGTATCATATAAATATGAGTTCATTAGTGCATTTAATGATTCTGTATATAATTTAAAAAATCCGCTTAACAACATGTATTGTGTTGATGAGATGAATTCATATAAAGGATTTGTGCCAGGTTCTGCTGTTAATTATGCATTGGTTGTAAGTGACAATGGTGCTTGTGGACCGGTTACAGCTTATGCAGATCCTGTGGTTATTCAGACGCCATATAAGGTTCATATTGAAGCTTCTAAGTACAATGTTTGTCAATATGAGCAATCTGTAATATCTTTGGCTACATTTGAGCCAGCGGAGGCTCAGAATTTCTTAAAAATGTATTCATGGCAGATGGCAGAATCGAATATCGGATCTGTAGGAAATTTAAGTTTGCCATACGTTTCTCCGTCTTATGTGCCAGGATATGATAAATTTTTTGCGAATATTTCTGATGGAATTTGTTACGGAACGGAAAAATTTCCACCTTTGCAGTCAGATACGGTTACGATAAAGGTGTACCAACCAATTATGGCCACATTAGCATCATCGTCGGCTGTATTTTGTGAATCACCGGAAAGCGTTCCAGTTGTGCTTACAGCAACTTCATGGAGTGGAGAACCACTTCGCTATGAGTTGTATGATCGATATAATGGTACGTTGCTAAGTCAGGTTGACACGAAAGAGATGTCATATACATGGGAATTAGCCCCATCACAGACTGTGAACCAATATGTTGTTTATGTATATGATGGTGTATGTCCGATTGCAACTGATATAAACGGAGGTGTCTTGATAGATGTACATACACCGATGATATTTAATGTGACACTACCAGAAGAGGATTATAATATATGTCTTGGTGATACGGTTCACATGACGACTAATGTATTCCAAGGAAATCCTGTAGCCTATTCTTGGTTAGGATTATCTGTTGATCCTCTAACTCCAGTGGGTATAGCGTCATACATTAATACTATGAATGATAGTCCTAAGTATCCTGGCGAAGTATATTATAGTATCACGGCAGTAGATATGGTTTGTCCAGATGTGTCTTACTTAGTCGGACCGATCACTGTTTATAATCCTCCAAAAGTACAGCTTGTAGCATCTCAGGATGAAGTTGTTATTGGTGGCAGATTGAATTTTGAGGCGCAGGTATTACAAGGCAACCCTATCGTTTATGAATGGAAAGTAAATGATAATACGATTGCTGTAACACAAGAAAATGTTTTGAACGATTATTTGCCAAGATCGTCATCAGAATATAAGGTTTATGTATCGGATGGATATTGTCCTTCATCATATTCATCCCTTGAAATTGATGTTAAGATTCCGACTGCATTCACCCCTCATCATAAAGACGGACGTAATGATGTGTTCATGGAAGGGTATTACATGATGATATTTGATCGATATGGACATAAGGTGTTCGAGGGAGATAACGGATGGGATGGAACGAAAGGAAACGTTATGGCAGATCCAGGCATTTATTATTGTAATATTCAATTAAAAGATGGAACTGTTTATAAAGGTACTGTTGAAATAATAAAAATAGATTAATTATACATTTGGGTTATGTTATTAAGAATGAAACGTTTATTGCTCTTATGTTTGATTTCACTTTGTGGAGAGAACTTATTTGCTATTCATGAAGAGTATCGAGAAGGTTATGAACTCACATCTTCTCAAGTGAGTTCGGCACAACAAGAGAGACCTATGTCCTTTTATAAGGATGGTAAAGTAGTCTTTTTCGTCGGCGATACAGCGTATAGCGCTGTGATTGGTAATTCGAACGATTTGGAAAAAGTCGAAGTATGTCAAGAGTTGTGTGGACTAGGAATTTGGGGTACATTTGCTTATGATCCTCGTCGTCGAACAATTTATTTTGCTCGTATAGATGAGTTAGGCAACTCAGATTTGTATGAAGCACAGTTGCAAGGAAATACTTTTTCTCAACCTAAGTTGATGAATATAGAAGGACTTGAAAAATTAAGAAAGGATGTACGTGGTTCATCAACTGTAATGGGTCAGTGGACATATCGTTACAATAGAGTTTCAGGTTTCTATAATCCAACTATTGCTGAAGGAGGAAATAAAATTTATTTCACAGGAGATTTTCCTAAGAAGTCATACGGAGGCAAGGATATCTGGTATATAGAAAGAGACAAGAGTGAAAAGTCTAATTATGACTGGAAGATGCCGGTCAATGCAAGTGATAGTGTTGAGAAACTTAATGGTCCATCACGTGAAGATTATGCATTTATTGTCGGCGATACTACTATGTATCTAACATCTGACAGACCTGGTGGTTTCGGAGGTCTGGATTTGTATGTATCTCATTACCGTCCTATGGAGTTCTCTGTATGGGACACAACACTCAATGATTCAGTTAAGATTACTCGTAAGGTTTGGACAAAACCTGTAACGATGGATTCAACTTATAATTCAAGTGCTAATGATTATAACTTTATAGGAAATAAGAAGTTGGTTATGTTGATGTCAAATCGTGCGGGAGGTAAGGGTAGAGATGATATTTATGTTCCTCAGCCTTTCCATGCAGAGCCTGATTTTGATTTGACTCCGATGGCTGCATTGACAGAGCCTAAGGGATTCCACTGGGTGCTATTCTTCTTTAATTTCAACGAGTCAGTCATGTTGCCTGAGTATTTGGTACAGCTAGATGAGTTGGTAAGTGCCATGAAGGAATTCCCAGGTGTTAAGTTTGAGGTCAGTGGACATACCGACTCTCGTGGTTCTTATGAATATAACTTGAAATTGTCTGATAAACGTGCAAAATATGTTCGTTCTTTGTTGATTGAGAGAGGTATGAATCCGGAAGATATGGTTGCAGTCGGAAGAAGTTACTCTGATCCGGTTATTCCAAATGCACAAACAGAGCCTGAGCATGAGCAGAACAGACGTGTAGATATAAAAATATTGGATGAATAATTTTAGAATTGTAATAATATGAAGAAATATATATTTTCCATCGTTGCACTATTCTTAAGCGTTTCGTTATTCGCTCAGCGTGACTTGATGCTGTCGCAACAATTTTTCTCAAGGGTTAATATGAACCCTTCTGCAACTGGTAATACAGATGACGTCGATATCTTCTTAATTGGCCGTTGGCAATGGATGGCAACAGAGAACTCTCCTAAGTCTGGTGTGTTAAATATCACCAACTATTTTGAAAAGGTGCGCTCTGGTATCGGCTTTACTGCAACGTATGATGACTTAGGTATAGCTAGCCGTACATTAAATGTCAAAGCTGCCTATGCTTATCATTTGAACTTGAATGAAAGTATCTTAATGTCGTTCGGTTTGTCTGCTGGTATATTACACCACTATTTGGATCCTGCGAAACACATTTATTTGGATCCTGAGGAATTGAATGAGGTGACATTGAACTTTGGAGACAAGTTATCTGTAGTAAAACCAGATGCAGATTTTGGTTTTGAGTTGGCTATGCCTAAGTTTATGTTTGGTGCATCAGTTATGCACTTGTTGAATAATGAGGAGATGGTTTCTACCTCTATCCCAGGACGCCAGTTCAATTGGTATGCTAGATTCTTGCTTTCTCCATCAGAGAAGTTAGATATCGCTCCAGCTTTACTCTATTATCATCGTAACCATACTAACCGTGCGGAGTTAAATCTTATGATGTTCTACAAACGTGTTGTATGGTGGGGCCTTACTTATCGTCCTGACTTGAACGGACTTGATAACTTCTCTTCAAATGATATCAATATCAATGTGGGTATGGAATACAAGAAATTCCGTATCGGTTTTGCCTTTGATTATGCATTTGGTGAAGTGTCTAATGCAGCTTCAGGAAAGTCTCTAGAGTTAATGCTATCTTATAGAATTGAAAAAACTTCAAATAAAAGTGCTAGATTCTTGGAAGATTAATATATATTTGCATAACAGTTCTCTTTTTTTCAGTGAGGATGTAGGTATGATAGGTTAATTTTGTATTAACGGAGTAAAGAAGATCTGTAATGAAGAATTTGAAGAGATTAGGTATAGCTTTTATTTCTTGTTTGTGTCTTTGTCAGGCAAATGCTCAAGAAGAGATAGTATGCGATCAATACCATTTCAATTATTATTTGGTGAATCCGGCAGTAGCTGGAGCTGAGCGTTGTACGCACTTGATGGCGACAGGAAAGTTTCAGTGGATGGGAG
>Ga0255061_10000163_pt1 | contig 16497 bp, 15 predicted proteins | sample 174RNAGHGhighgp2_FD_183093 | JGI IMG/M metagenome (GOLD analysis project Ga0255061, IMG submission 183093) | Metatranscriptome of sheep rumen microbial communities from Palmerston North, Manawatu-Wanganui, New Zealand - 1742 RNA GHGhigh gp2... | ecosystem: Host-associated > Mammals > Digestive... | reverse complement strand
TGAAATGAAGACTTATCCTTGCATAATACAACGCTGGCAGAATCATGAGTGCATTTCAACACAAATTGATTTGGCAATTTCGAAAAATCAATGTCATCGAATCTATTCCAAACGCCTAATGTAGGAATAATATATTCATTCCCTATCAAATTGCCAATAACATGCTTCGCTTCATGCTTATCGACCAATTTGGGATACAACTCCTTCCTGTCATGCAGTTTTAGCCACTGAATCTTTTCATTAAACGTACGTGGATGCATCAAATCACACTTATACCCTAATCTTTTTTTGAATACACGCCTGATTTCCCATGTGTCAGGCACTACATAATACCAAAAAAAGTCGGATAATGCCGATTTAGATTTTCTCCATATTTTTTTTGGATGAAAGAACTTCATAATCAATTCTTAAGAATTCTGACATACTTCCTAATAAAAGTCCAAGGCATGTGACGTCTAACATACTTCTTCCCTAGAATTCCACAAACAAAAGGCATCACATCGACATATCCCGCTTTTTCAAGTGCGAGCCATCTATCGTCCAACAATGAATAGTCTACATCAAAAGGTTCAAGAGGAACTCGGGTATGATTTGTGCTCAATGTATCAGCCACCAAGCTTTTGAATTGTTCAGGAGTAATCATCGCTTTTTTCAGGCGTTCGCCCTGCATCTTTCGATATTCCACATCAGTAATAAGACGATGTGCTTCCTCCATAAACGAGTCCTCATCCCGAAATGAAATAGAAAATTTGTCATTATAACAAATGGCCTGTTCGGTTTCATCATCAGGAGTGCCTGGATAGTAATACTGCAAGATGGGTTTGGCATTAACAGCAGCGAGTTGCGACATCAGGGATCCGCTTGCAGGACATGTCCCCATATAGATATCACAATGCTTAAATACCTCGTTGATATCTTTTCTATAGTTTATATAGATAAACCTGCCTTCAAATCCGTTATCTTTGATAAAGCTGTCAATCTCGCGGTTGACGTTATTGCTTATCTTCGTGGCAAACAAGAACACAACATTTGGATAATCATCCAACAACCTTTTAACCAGCCTCCAATATGTTCGTTTCTCATCCAGAACTTTATACAAGTCGCCGCCCGAAAAAACAACCACCTTTTCTGGTGTACATTGCTCAGGGAAACCTTCAAATGGATTCCTATCATCAATAGGATAAAAAGGCACAAGCAGTTGTTGTTCAGGTTTGATGCTCCTTCGCTGTTGGGAAACAGAAACTCCAAATTGGCGAAATTCAAGACAATAATCAATCGCTTTCTTACCTAACCAAAAAGTCTGGTCCGCCAAATTGATGATATACCGCTTTATTGCCGATGGCAGCACATACAACGCAGGAAGAACTACCGCATCGGCCACCATATGCAGCAAGATCTGTTCCGGGCAAAAACCGACAACCGAATCATAGAAAAAGGCAATCCTTTCAGTCCTCTTTCCTGGAGGAACAATAACAATTTTCACAGAAGGATAGGCGCTCAATTCATTAAGGATATCTGAAAATCGAGGTTTATCCCTTGCCAAATCATCGGCAGTGGTGATATACATAATCTCTTTTCCTGCCGCCACTAAAGCTTCCATGTACTGCAATGCCAACACAAAAGACTTACAGAAAGCATCATAAAACACAACCCTATTACGAACAGGATGATAATCGTATGGCACATCCTTGATAAGCTTTTTTCCGATGTTTTCCATCAGATTCTCAAGCTCGTCGTCAGCATAAATCCAATTAATCTGTTGGGCAACTACAGTACATTTTCCTATGTATTGAAGCGAAGCCTCATAATTGCCTTCAGCGAAGGACTTCTGGGCCAACTGCTTAACGCCCTTATATCCTTGCTTAATATCTCTCTTTAGTAAGTTTAGCATAAGAATCCGTCGATAGAATGTGAATGCAATCCACTTTTCATTTATTAGTCAACCTCTTTATCCTCCTATCTATTCTCTCAAATAGTGTTGGATCATCCCAACGCAATTCAACCGTCTGGTTTTCCTTGAAACGATGGCCTTTGGCAACACGTTCATTCGTTCCACAATAATACCACCGAGGTGTTTTTGCATCAAGTGTTTTAGGAACAAAATAATCAAACTTTGGAAGCTTCACCCCTTCTTCCTTTGAACCATAAAAGCCAACCATCCTCTCAAAGACAAGGAACGGCAAATTTGCTTTCGTCACACACTTAACCTGCACAACATCAGCTGAATCGGCTGACCACAACCAATTGAGGAATTCAATTCTGTCCTCGTAAAAGCCTCTTACCCGTCTAAATGCTTCACTATATGATGAGCTCTTCCGATAATTAGGGAACAATTCACAATCTCTTTCAGCCTCCTCTTCCAACAAGACAAACAAACTGTCCCAATATGAATCCGCAATAAAAGAATCCGCAGTTTGCGTCCTCATTTCATTATACACTTCTTTAACTTTCTTTCGGAAATCATCATGAAGACACAAATGAAATAATATACCTCCATTACCAAATCCGGAATGGGATTCTGCAAACATCTCGTAGCTACAGAGCCAAAGACCTTGCCAAAGAGGGGTATTCAAGGCGTAGTCAAAATCCCAAACAGGTCCCGCATAAAACCTTCCATCCAAACTATCTGCATCCTTATAAATGTAAAAACTACACAAGCCTGCATCCGCATTCATCACTAATTCCTGTACCAAATAATAACGGGCAAACGATTCGACATCCAAATAATCTGAATAATGCTTCCCTGAAATAGGATTACAACCAGCAGAATCCATCAAAGCTGCTTCCATCTGACTAAATGCCTCTGCAATATAGTCAACCTCCTTTCTCGAAGCCCTTTCTGGAGATTTTATTCGCACCATAGTTCCAAAATCAGAAACGAAGCCGCTGCAACTCCTCAAATATGGGTCTGGAATATCAGTAACATCCAACAAATATCCTCCAGTAATGTCATCTGGATTGAATTCCAAATCTGAACCTTTTTTTTGTCCTATAGAGCATGAATCTCCTGATGAAAACAAAGGATATTCTTTTAATTCTTTATCATTTACAATTTTGTTTTTCTTGTTAAGATTAACAATATGAACTCCGTCCACACCAACATCAACTTTGTTGACCATTTGGTAAAGCCCTTTGTATTCGTCATTAACAAATAATGAAACGTATTCATAACAAGGTGCAGGCAGTCCCAAACTCCGGGAAGTCTCAAAAGCTATTGCATTTCTAACAAAGCTTTCATCAAATGAATTGGCAAGCAATGTAAATTCTTTTCCCCGTTCCAAGTCAAAAAGGACTTCTTTCTTTGGTAATTTTAGCGTAAACGGTTTTTTTTCAGCAAGCCATGTACTATTCCCTCTCGTTTTCAATCCAGCCGCTCCTTCATACTCGACCTCACCAGCAACATTTGTAATCTGAACGACCACATCCGGGCAATATGTTTTACTATAATTAATTGAATCCCAATCTGCTTCGTCCATCTTAATTCTTAAAACAGAAATCCCATCGCAAGATTGTACATTTTCTTTTGGTCCATTACTGAAATCAGAAACACAACCAGATTCCAAAAACAGTAACAATACCGTAAATATCAACCCTATTTTTCCGAAAGAAACATTCATACAACGATTAAACCGTCTTTTCCACAATCATGTTTGTTTTTCTTGATGCCATCCTAATTATACTCATGCGTAATCATAGTAGGATAATACACTCCCTCATAATATCCAAAGAAATCATCACGTCCGTTCAAGACCTCAAAGCGGTTTGCATTCCGATCAATATAATAAATTGTATTTCTATTGACATAGAAATTATTAACCCTATAATTTCCAGCACAGAACAACCCTCCAGGCACATGAAAAACGGCTTTATGATAACCTTTGGAGAGGTGTTCCACCTTGGTTTCAACATTAAAAAGACAAATGTTCTGGGAGTTGACCACATGAGGATTGACTGCTAATGTCAAGCCCTCTTCGTGGTTATAAAACTCATAAACCAAATCAAAAGGCATAGCGGAATTCAGGTTATTACCCTTGTATTCAATAGCTGATTTTAATAGTGTGATACTACCATGACGTGGGCCCGTTTCCAAAGTCCACTCATGGTTCTCCTCTCCACGCAACGTTTCCTGCTCAAGGTATTGGTCGACAATTTCATTCACTTCTCCTATTGATTTCACACTACCGTTTTCAAGCAATATACAATGCTGGCATAACTGTCGGATGCTCGCCATGTTGTGGCTAACAAAAAGGACAGTTCGACCTTCACCTTGCGCTACATCCTGCATTTTTCCTATAGCTTTCTTCTGAAACTCAGCATCTCCTACTGCAAGCACTTCATCAACCACGAGAGTCTCTGGGTCAAGATGTGCAGCAACGGCGAAACCGAGGCGCACCGTCATGCCGCTGCTGTAACGTTTCACAGGAGTGTCAATATAGCGCTCACATCCAGAAAAATCGACAATTTCATCCAATTTAGCAGCTATTTCCTGCTTGGTCATGCCAAGAATGGCTCCATTCATATAAATATTCTCACGTCCTGTCATTTCAGGGTGAAAACCTGTGCCAACCTCGAGCAAAGAACCGATGCGGCCCCTTGCCTTGATGGTGCCTGTGGTCGGACCCGTCACTCGTGAAAGCAACTTCAACAATGTGCTTTTTCCCGCGCCATTCTTACCAATAATGCCCACCACGTCACCTTGTTCAACCTTGAAGTTGATGTCCTTCAAAGCCCAGACATATTCACTGTCAGCTGCTTTTGAGCGGTCGTTCACCGAGCCAATCTTAAGATAGGGGTCTTCCTTATTCAGAATATTGACAGTCCACCATCTTTTCAAATCATGGCTCAATGTTCCCGTAGAAACCAAGCCCAAACGGTACAATTTGCTGATATTATCAAATTCTATTGCTGTTGACATATTTCTATATTTGAATAATCCAATTGTTTCAACTGTTCATCAAAGACTCAAACTCTTTCTTAATTCCATGATGCAGACAAACTTGATGCGGGAAATTACCCCAATTGCCTTCGATGACGACCCATCCGTCAGGCGTGAGGGCAAAATCGAAGCCGACATACTGATGGTATTTCGGCAAAGACTCATGCAGTTCGCTTGACACCTTCAACAATTCATTCCATCGAGGCACTTGCCAGCCCTTGTATTTGAGACCTGAATTGGGGTGCTTTTCCACCACATTGGTGAAGACATCGTAGCCATCGGTAATAAGGACGCCGGTATCCGCGTCAGGAACAGCCATCAAGCCACCGTCATTATGACAATTGTCGACCACGTTCCCGTTCTTGCCAGTTCTAAACAACGGAAGCAACACCTTGCATCCATGAGAAGTACGGATGGAGGGGACGCGGATGGTATTTACTGATGATTCATGCCAAGCTGCCATAGCAGGGTCTTGGATGATCATTTCTTCGAACAACCACTTGCCGTCATCAAGCCGCTTATAATGGTCGAAAAGTTCGACAAAGCCGCCCTTAAATTTCTCCATATCAACAACATGTACCCCAATTCCGTTGGCCTTGAATCGCGGCTTCGCGATAAAGCGTTTGTGCTTTTGGCAGAACCTCTCAATTTCCTCCACGTCCGCTTCGCTATCAACTCTGCACACATCACGTTTAAAATAAGGCTTGGCCATATTGTAAAACGACCATTTGTCGCTTAACTCCGCTATGATTTTCCACCCAGGCTTTCCGTACCTTTCCCATCCGCTTCGGTTGCAACATTCATCCTTTTTTTCGTAAGACAAGAGGGTCTTGATATAACTCTCCGGCTCATGTCGGCAATCGTAGAGGAAATATTCTTCGGGGATCATTCCATAGAGCAGGAAACACCGCACCATGTCACGCTTGATCTCATCAACAATAGCAGCATTCTTGCGCTCTTCCTCGGTTAATACGAGTTTCAGGCTAGACTCGACATCTTCGCTGAACGGAACGCCATTCCGATCAATTTTGTCAAATGAGTCCTTCATAAATTTGTCAATCCGGAAACCCAGCCCAAACTTCGGAAACCTCTTCAAAAGATGATCGACAACTTTTCTTGCTATTTTGTTCATTGTATGTAAAATTCTATTAGGCTATTACGAACTTAAAAAGAGACTTTGCTCAATGAAAGAGATTAGACAATCTATAGAATGGAACCAAGACAGCACAAATGATTGTTGCGAAACAACGATGTCTGATTCCAACGGCCGTCCACGAGTTTTTAAAGTAACCACGAAAATGTTGATTATTAATCAATTCACGACGGTTGACATGGCTATCCACCCTATCATAAAAAGCACGAATCTCATTTAAGTTTTTAAGTTTTATTAATCGCTTGATTGATTTGGCCACATTCCAACGAGCCCCCTCAAGTATGCCATCTGCAAACTGCTTAATTACAAGACTATTAGCCTCATCAGTGCAGATAGTATCTTGTTCTATTTTCTCATAAAACCTCAACATTCGTGTTCCGAGAAGAAAATAATCCGAAAGATTCTTATAGGTCACACTATGTGTGGTAGAGCCATCACGATAGTAAACAACATAACCCAGATCCTGCGAATATGCCATGCGCTTTGCATAATAAAGATGAACCATACAAAACCAATTAGCATAATAGCAAATAAGAGAAAAAATTACTTACATAATTCCTTCTTGATCTCGTGAATCATATTTTCCGCCACAGAACAATCATTTGGGGGCAATAACACTTCATCATAGAATTCCTCCCTTATTTGTTTCATATTGTCGTTTCCATCAAGAACCACATTATCCAAAAATCGCTGAACATCCTCTATATTATCCCCATGGTAATGGCAACAATACGCTTTCCTACCGACAACATTGCTCTGCTCTTCGCGACTGTGACCAAGATACATAACAGGTTTTTTTGTGTATAGATACTCCACTATAAAAGAACCGCAATCATGTATCATAGCATCAGACGATTTAAAAAGCTCAATATAAGAACCATTCACCAAAGCTGAATTTACTCCATTTGCCCAATTATTATAATAGGCATCAGTTCTTTCTTTACCCCATTGAGGATGATGATACAACACAGACATTAAAAGTGGATGAGGCTTGAAAACAAATTGAATAGAGTCCTTATATTTCTCTACCAAAGATAACATTTCTTCAGCATTCTCAATAAACGTTGAAAACTTCAATACACCGTCATGCCCTTCTATAGTATGATGGGGAGCCCATATTACTCTTTTGAACTTTAAATCAGAACTTTTCCATATACTTGTATCACCTTTTGCTGCTTTATATTCATCATAGATGGGATAACCTGTCACAACAATATTTTTCATTTCTCGAGGTTGTGCTTGTACAGCAATTGCACGAACATCCTCACATTCAACAAAGTATCGCCACATCAATCCATGGAAAGCAGATGCGTACCCCCATTCACCCGCCGTATTACTAAAGCCATAATTTACATAACATTTGAGATAATTACACAAATTATAGACATCGTATTGGGATTCCATATAATTTGTCCAAAGAGATGAATAAAAAAGAATATCTGGTTGAAACGTAGCAATATTAACTCCAGGTAAAGAAACATCCTCTGTTGCTTTTACGACATTATACCCATGAGAAGAAAAAACATCAAAAGTCCGCTGCAACTTGTCTTGCGCCTGTTGCTTTGTTATATTAGTTATTGTCGGACATACCAGTATCTGCGGTGAAAAAAAAGAATCATGTTCCATTAATCGGTAAAGTGAATCATACTTCCAAATAGAAGCATCGTTAACAATAAACAAAGCTCGTATTGGTTCTTCTTTTTGACGTATTCGTTTCACAAGTGCTGTATATATCATCTGTTGACGCTCCCACAACAAGAAACGTTTGCTTTTGCGATATGAGCGCACTATTCCGTCTGGAATAATCCTCTTAATTCTATGAACAAGTTCGCTTTTTGTCATGCTATAATATCCTGTAATTCTTTTACATTTTTACGATAATCACTAACCTTGCCACGGAAAACACTAGATGTCCCTGCCACAAACATATCTGCGCCTAAACCACGTAGCGTTTTTGCGTGTTCAGGAGATATGTTTCCATCTACCTCAAAAATCAAGTTTTCTTTATGATGTTCGCCCAGAAAACGTTGTAGCTTTCCTGCTTTCTTAAGCGTACTCTCTACTATTCTTTGTCCTGCAAATCCTGGATTAACCATCAATAGGTTGACGCCATCAATATAATCTAGAACTTCTTCCAAAGAATAGATTGGCGTTGCAGGATTAATGGCAAGAAATTTCTTGCAGCCAAACGGCTCAAGCCAGTCCAATGCCCGTTGAACTTGAAAAGTACTCTCATAGTGAATAGAAACAATATCGTTTTTCTGAATGCCTATCCATCTGAGCTTATACTCAGGATTGCGTACCATGAGGTGAATGTCTAATGGAATGTAAGTCAAGTCACGTAAACCCCGAATATAATCAACACCTAACCCAAAATTAGGCACAAACTCGCCATCCATCACATCAATGTGAAGGTAATCCACTTTTTCTTCTTCAAATATTCTGAGAGTTTCTTTTAAGTCAATCAGTTTAGCGCACATCATCGACGCGGATATCATTCCTTTCATAAACGGTAATTTAGGTTATCAACTATTCCAAATTGTCATCACCTTACAATATGGCTTAACATGCGATTGCATCAGTTTTAACCCATCCATCAAATGCTCTTGAGGCAGTTTATTTGAAATCAGAGATTCGACTTTCACATCACCCTTTGACAATGCAGACACAGCATCCGTCCAATCAGATGGATTCGCGCCATCGTACGAGGAATTCCATGTCCCTATCAATTTCAGCTGTTTGCGAAGCACCCGCCAATACGTATTCTGGTTAAGATGGATATCTCCTGAAGGATTACCCATCAGCACTACGGTACCACCAGGATGAACCATGTTGATTGCCAGGTCAATTGATTGTGGATTGCCTACAGCTTCTATAACAACATCATATTCCTTTCCAGTCACGCTTGTTCGCACTTCGTATGGAGAACCTGTACTTTCCACAATCTGCCGTTTGGTCTCATTGCGCCCAATGACAACAACTTTACCAGTTGTACGTTGCTTTGCCCATTGAGCAGCGCTGATACCTATCATTCCAGTACCGACAATGGCAACACTGTCTTGAGTACGAACATCAGCAATCTTAACAGCATGAAGTCCCACGGAAAGTGGTTCCAACAAGGCGGCCACCTCAAACGAGATACTATCTGGTAACAAAACAAGATTCCAAACAGGAACAGCCACGAATTCAGCAAATGCGCCATCTCTCCTTGATCCTATATAATCATAATGTGCACACATCTCAAAATGACTCTCTTTGCATTGCGGACATTGACGACAAGGAATCAAAGGAAATGCTCCAACTCGTTTGCCAATCCAATCTTCATTCTCTGTATCAGAAACACTATAAACAATTCCAGAGAACTCGTGCCCTGGAATCGTGGGGAAATGATAAGTCCCTTTTGTAAAGACTCTTGCAATATCTGAAGAGCAGATTCCTGCTGCTTTCACTTGCACGATGGCCCAGCCTTTCGGACATTCAGGAATCCCAACTTCATCATATCGTAAGTCATTAATATCATGTAGGACGTACGCTTTCATCTGTTTAAAATATGCTTAAAGTTTTCAAGATCTTCTTGAGTTGTAATTTTGAAATTAATTTCTTCACCTTTTACCAACCGTACATTCAATCCCATCTTATATGCTAACTCTGTACTTCCGCTTATCTGAAGTATATCTTCATGACTCATGCGATTGTGAGCAGCCAAATATTTACCGAACCGAAATGCTTCAGGAGCCTGCCCGGCCACTATCTCACTACGTTTTAGAAGAGCTGTGATTGACTGGCCATCTTTGCTCTGATACAATGTGTCTTTTACTGAAATACAGGGCAGTGTTCCATCAGCCTCAGCACAACCATCTATGCAACGGCGTATAAGCTCTTCACTTACAAACGGTCGTGCTGCATCGTGAATGACTACAACTGCGTCCTCCTCCAACCATTGTTTTTTTAGTGCTTTCAACGCATTGTATATGGTCAACTGTCGCACCTCGCCTGGCTGGCTATATATGACAGGCTTAATTATGTTTCCTTTGACTAGAATCCTTTGCACAAATGGTTTCCAATCATCCGCAAGACAAATGACAAAACCATCAATTTCTGGTATACTTGCAAAAGTTTCAAGCGAATACTGAATAATTGGCTTGCCATTTACCTCAATGTATTGCTTTGGAGTATTGCTTCCAAGACGAGTCCCTGTTCCGCCTGACAATATGATTGCTATGGTTTTCATGTTAAATAAAAAACTTTGTAATACCAATTATAGCATCATTCCGATTGCTGGTTTTTCTTTACAGCTTTGTTAAATCCTATCTTAATAGATATAAGAAAATGACGCAATATGTCTTTTAAAAAGTGATACACAGATATTTGTTTCTCAGCTTCCAAATATGTAATTACATATTGACTTGTTGAAATTTTATTTTCTCTAAACAAGAATCTTATAAACTTTGAGAAAAGATGCGTTTGGATGGCTTTATGGTATTTCTTATCCGTATCTTTGTCAAGCAATCGAAGCCATTTTATCTCAGTAAAAGCATGTTCAATAAAACGATCCGAAATCATTACAGTCCACGATCCTGCATGCATAAAGCGATACACACACATAGGTGCTGGGAGAAACCACAGTCCTCCTCTAAGTGTCCCCAATATCTGTAACGGAAAATCGCCTACATCCGAAAGCTCTTTCCATTCTGGACTATCGTTAACCAACTCTTTTCGATAAACCAAAGATGCTGTTGCAAGATACAACCCACCACATTTGATCACCTCGTCTGTCGACAATGCACATTCTTCTTCATGCTGACACCCTCTATTATACAATTCTCCATCACTTTCCCATAATGCGGCATGAGTACACATTGAATAATCTAAATGTTTCTCCAAAAAATCCACCTGTTTCTGCAATTTCAATGGATACGTCCAATAATCATCTCCCTCGCACATGGCAACGTATTTGGTATCCATCCATTCCGTCAAATATGGTGCTTTTGATTTCTTCTGGCTGTAATGATTTTCTTTCAGATAAATAACCGCAAAATAACAGTTTTTGTTTGTCTTGTGTTGAGCAAAAGTGACATGACCATAATCGGTGTCTTTATCATAACCACCACTGTTCGAGTCCACATCAAAGTGCTCGTTCACAAACCTCCTTAACACCTCTGCCGTTTTGTCGGTAGATGCGTCATCCACAATCGTATAAACAACCGGGAATGATGTTTCCTGCATCACAAAACCTTGTATAGCATCTGTGATGTAAGATTCATGATTGTAGGTAGCACAAAATGTACGAACCAAGAATGGGGAACCATTAGCCATGATTAATAAAATACATTAAATCATAATCAAATCATTCTTCGAATAGAAATCTTCAATAACCTTCACAAATGCTTCAGACACATTGTCGTCAATATAAGAAAATGATTTTCCTAACTTGACTGCTTTCAAAAATGAAACCAACTCATAACGGATGCCTTCGCCGTCCAACTGATAAAAATATCTTTTGTTCTGGGTTGGATCTTCTCTTCTAATCTCGAAATAATCAGTCTTCCACCAAGGAGCAGGGACATAAATGTAACCTGTTGTTCCAGATATCACCAACTCACCCTCTGTCTTCACACCTTTACCAACTTTAATGGATGCCACCGCGTGTGGGTAAACAAAGGCAATCTTTGTGAAATTATCATACATGATGGATTCATCCTCAAAATGTGAGGTAATGCATTTTTGCGAATAGTGCGTTCCCAAAATCTGAAAAATTGGCAACATGGCATTAGGTCCCCAAGAGCATATACTATTCCATTTTTCCTTTAGTTCCTCACTCGGCAAATCATTGTCCCTCAAACTTGTACAAGAAGAATCAATTGACATCACCGTACCAATACGGCCACTTTTCACTAATAGCAACATCCTATAATATGCCGTTGAATATGCGGTGCGTATGGCATCCATCAAAATCAAATTCTTTTCCTTTGCCAACGCGTTGAGTTCCTGCCATTCTTTCACTGTCAATGCAATAGGCGGTTCACAAAGGACATGCTTCCCTGCGTTCAAAGCATTTTTAATCTGGACGTAATGGTCTTGAGGCCTTGACACAAGATAAACCGCATCAACATTTCTGATAAGAGTATCGAAATCCTCCGTTACACATGGAAGAGATTTCAAAGTATCTGACAATGCAGAACTTAAGCTGGGAGAGGCACACAAGCCAACAATACTAACCCCGTTCACAAAATGGCTTTCCGCTTCAAACTTGTTCAAGAAAGCTGATTCGCCCACCAACCCCAATTTCAGCTCTCGCTTTTCAGCCCTCAACTCTGAACTGGAGACTCCTGCAGTACGTTCCAAATAAACAACTTCGCAATACTCTTTCAAATAATCGAAATAGCCTTCCCAATCAGAGCCAATGGCAAAAATATCGACACCGTAACGCATGATGTCGTCAATCTTCTGACCTTCGTATTCCTCAACAATCACCTCATCGGCAATGCCAGTGGCCTTCACGGCCTCCATGCGCTCCATGAGCGACTGCTGGACATTGATTTTGCCACGCGCACGATCAAATCCATCGGCTGTGACCCCTACAATGAGGTAGTCACCTAATGCTTTGGCCCGCTCCAACAATCGTTGATGACCGTAATGGAACAAGTCGTATGTGCCGTAGGTAATGACTTTTTTCATTACATTAAATTATTGTCCACTTCCAAGAAAACCTTAACAAAAAACTGCATTGCCTTTTTAGAGCCAATAGTCACCCTTAACATATCCTTCAACATCTCGTTTCCGTATGGATGCACCAAGGTCTTCTTCTCCATCTCCAGTCGTTTAGCCACCTCATGAGCATCATGTTTAGGTTTAATCAGCACATAATTGCCATGGCAATCCATATACCAATAGCCATGTTTCTCCAATTCCCTTATGAAATATGCCTTACCGTCTTTCTCTTGCTCAATAAGGCTTTCTATCATTTCGGGGTGTTCAAGAATTCGTTCAGCGAACAAAAGCCCTACACTATTCATCTCGTATGCAAGACGTGAGTTTTTCACCCAATGGATAAGTTCCTTATGTCCAACTACCATTCCAACACGCAAGCCAGCTATCGACATTAGTTTGCTAAAGGTCCGTAATAGTAAAACATTATCATTTTCCATCGCAAAATGCATGAAGGTCTTGTCATGGAAATAATGATAAGCTTCATCCAAAATAACAATCGCACCTGATTGTTTAGCTTTGTCAACAACCAATTGCACTTCTTCATCTGTATACAAATTCCCAATAGGGCTATTAGGATTAAGCAATACCACCACACGAGTGTCTGTCGTAATAGCATGAAGAATACTACAAACATCAATAGTAAAATCTGCATTGTATTGAACAGGTTTATGCTTTAGCCCAAGGAGGCTACAGCAAACCCAATAGATTTCGAACGTCGGGGAAACAGTGACAACCTCTTTGCCCGGCTCACCAAAAATTTCCAACAATACACGGATACCATGATCAGAACCATTAGTACAATACACATTTTCTTTTGCGACCCCCATATAGTCGGCATATTTTCCTATGAATCGCTCTGGCTCAGGGTACATAGCCAAGTATTCAGGGGTCAACTCCTTCAGCACAGAGTCAACAAACTCTTTGGGCAAACCCTCGGGATTCTCATTGGCATCATAGCGATGAAAGTTTTCCCTTCCCTGTTTGGGAAACACCCTTGGCGTGTTTTGAATGTTTTTGTTAATATAATAGTTCATTGATTGTTAAAACTCAAAATACCACCTCAACTCATTCTCATCAAACAATTTACCACCATTGTTTTCAATCACTTTTTTTGATGCATAATTGTATTTTTCTACTGTCAAAATCTTTTCCTCAACCCCCATTTCATCGGCTTTCCGCAACAACTCTTTCAATAATACACTACCATATCCTCGGCCCCTATATTCCGATGATATTGCATAGCCTATATTTCCTCCAAAAGCTCTCGAGCTCTCCGTTAGTGAATGGCGGATTTTCCCAATTCCTACAGGTGTTGCATCATCCATCAGCCAAAAGATTGTCTGACCCACATATCCTACAGGCAGATTCTCTCCCCTTGACCAATCATCCTGCTGCTTCAACCATTCTTTATACTCCTCATACGACATTCCACACACTGGATTAGTAAAAGCATTCTCATCCTTTCCAACATGTTGCAACATGTCAAAGAAAGGTGCCGCATCCTTAGGAGAAAGTTGTCGCAAACAAGCCATCATAATAACAGCTAACACAAATCCAACTGATACTCTTTATATGATTTGTCTGGATCAAAAATAATATCATTGTGTCGTAAGCCCCTGGCTTCAATTGGCGGGAAAGACATATAATCCTTATACATTATCTTCAAAATATCATCATAGGAAGCCGGCGTTTTAACTGTAATACTCTCAAAAGGATGCTCAACTATTTTAGAATAAAAAACCGCAGGATGCATTCTTAACTGATACGGGTCTCCGACATATACAGTATTGCACAAATATCCTGAGTTATTGTAAGCTGGGTTAGAGGAAATCTGCTGAATTCGTTCCCACTCCGCAAGAGGATCATTGGTATAATATGTTATTTCATCTTGTTTTTGCCTTTCGTTCAACAGCTTTGATCCTCTTCTCATATAAGCTCCACATTTTTTTGCTAAAGTGTATACATTATGCGTGTCTTCTTCTATGGTTTTTGGATCACAAAAATCCATTGGAAAGATATCAAAATATAAGCCTTGATTAAACTTACGATGACTTGTCACTTTAGACAATCCTGTTGTCGTTGAATTTCTCAATTTAATCCATGAAACATAATAACCAGGATCAGAATAAGGTGTTTGTAAAAAAAGAGGATATGAAAAATCGTTCTTTGCTAATTCTATAAAGTGATTGTAATCTTTTCTAGGCATCGCAACATCGAAGTCGTCATCCCAAGGAATAAAACCTTTATGACGAATGGCGCCCAATAGAGTTCCGCCAATAACATAGTATGTTAAGCCATATTTATCGCACACTTTAGCAAAAGCTAAATACATATCTAATAACACTGCCCAAAGACGTTTCATCTCTTCAGAGACAAGATAATCACACCTCACCTCTTCTTTAAAGAAATCCTCCCCGAGGATTGCCTTCATATCATGTTTCATTACTGCCATACTTATTTGATTTTATAGATTTTTGTGTGGATAATTCATGAACTTGCATATAGGTTTCTCCATATCCATCAACACGGCTCCAACCGACATGCCTGTGCCAAAAGCTGCAAACATTATCTTTTTCATTTTACAATCTGCAAACATTTCCTCATTATGTTCGCATAAGGTGACGGGAATGGTGGCACTACTAGAGTTGCCATACTTTGGAACAATATCATTGAACAGACGCTGCTCGGTCACATCAAGCCTTTGCGCCAACTTTTTCAACGTAAAAGTACTTGACTGGTGACAGACAAAATAGTCTATGTCATCCATCTTGTCGCCAGACTTTGCCAGCAACTCTTCCATCACTTCAGGAGTCTTGTTGATGATGATGTTAAACACCAAATCGCCCAACATCCTCAAATGCTGTTGTCCACGCCAGTTGCCAAACTCATCTTGGGTCTCCACCATGGTTTCGGGCGTGATAGGCATCCTTGTACCACCTGCAGGAATATAAACCGCGAAGGCATCCTTGCCATCATTCTTCAAGGAGCACCAAACTGGACGCTCGTCACCTGTGTTCTCAATGATACTAATCGATACGGCATCGCCAGTGATAGGCCGGCTTGCACGATCTCTTGTCGAAACGCGGAATGATAGCAGGTCGCCAGCAATGAGCAGGACCTTCTTATCACGCATAGCATCAAGCGTCATAAAGGCGTATGTCAAACCAACTATATAACCGCAGCAGCCTTGGGAAATGTCGATGCAAACCACATCCTCGTCAAAATCGAACCTTCCTTGTACGATGTTCGAAATAGGAGGAATGAAATGGTCGGGCGAAGTTGTGGTCACGATGATAGCACCAATTTCGCTCACGTTGAAAACACCATCATTAAGCATTTGTTCTATCCCATGAATTGCATAGTCGCCTACCGTTTCACCTTCCTGGGCCACACGGCGAGTACCAAAGCCCATCACCTTCTTCAATTTCTTCATTTGGGCTTCAGTGAACGAGTAGTTTCCCACCTCGTCCATAAAATCCACTTCATGCGTGGGAAGAACAGAATAAACGGTGCTAATCTTCTTTCCTCTAAATTGCGTAAGCATGGCTTATTTTTGGTTCTTTTCAATAGTTTTACAAATGGCATCTACCGTGCAGAAGTTCTCTGGAAGGACATCCATTCCACTAATGGCGACACCCATTTCCGTCTCAATGGAATCGACCAGGCTAACTATATCAAACGAATCAAGCATGCCTTC
>Ga0255061_10000159_pt1 | contig 16570 bp, 10 predicted proteins | sample 174RNAGHGhighgp2_FD_183093 | JGI IMG/M metagenome (GOLD analysis project Ga0255061, IMG submission 183093) | Metatranscriptome of sheep rumen microbial communities from Palmerston North, Manawatu-Wanganui, New Zealand - 1742 RNA GHGhigh gp2... | ecosystem: Host-associated > Mammals > Digestive... | reverse complement strand
CTTTTTTACAATTATCTATATTATCAAAATAACCATTTTCTTTTTTAGAACTAAACGGAAAAAATTCATCAATCCATCCGTACTCTCTTGATACATTATGTGCTCTACTGTAATTTTTTTTAAATTCTTCTTTATTTTTACACAACATAGCAGCTGCTTTGCAAGTTTCATAAGTCCATTTTTTATTGGAGGAACCTAAAGAGCCGCTATTTATACCAGTTTTACTTTTATTCAAAATGTTCCAACCAAGTCTTTGATATTCAATCACCCACTTTTCTTCTTCGTTCAAACTTTCATAGCCATCTAAACCATCGATGATAATTTTAATTTGCGGTATTTTTATGTTTTCAGCTTGTGAATACTTAAAAACAGTGTCTTTTGTATCAACCCTATGAGCATAATCACGTCTTTTAATATCAACAGTTCTCCCAACATATACTGATTTAGTTTCTTTAAATTCATATGAATAAACACAATGTACTTTGTCCTTCAATGATAGATAAAGCGGTTCTCTAGTAAAATATTTTTCTGAAAACTCATCAATCCACCCGTTAATATTAGAATTTCTGGCGGCAATAGAATATTTTTTATAAAACTCACCCCTATTCCTGCATTCTTTAGCTGCGTTTTCGCAATGTTCCTTAGTATCCCAATACCCAGCTGGTTTTATTTTTCTTGGACCAAATTCCCTATCTTCAGAATTTATGTCGATTCCACATTCTGATAAAGCTTCTTTTACTTTTTTTGGTGATGTGTGTATTTGTTTAGATATTTTAACAATACCAACCCCAGAAACATAAAGATTTTTAATTTTTTCTCTTACTTCTAACGTTATTTTCATATTAATCAACTACTTTATTTATAATACAAATAAATAGTGAAACAAACAAGAAAAAAAACCATTGTTTACATAAAAAGCATAAAAACATTAATGCTCACGTATAATTCAACTAGTGTGTACGTTACATAAAAATAAAACATAAAAAAAGGGACGTTTTAATTAACGTCCCTTTAAATTATTTAGAATCAGTTATTTACTAACGCAATTCTTGAGGGTCCCATTGAAGCAAACCATCGACAATCACGCTTCCATAGAAACGGTTGTTGACACATTTCTTTGCATAACGGGTCATAATACCCTTAACAGGTGCAAAGTTGTGAGGATTGTAAATCAACGGAGTAAGCTGCATAGGAATATATGGAGCATAGATATAACCAGTGTCAAGAAGAGATTTACCCTTATGACCGATGATTATAGACCAAGCTGGTGAATATGGGTCACGATATACTTGGTAACGGTTCTGTAAAGCACCGACTCTTTCGATACCCATATTGTATTGGTCGCTCTCAGGAGAAGCATCACTTACGTGGAAGTATTCAAGGTTGTCAAACAAAGCACTAATTTCGCTAGAAACAACGATGAAGTTTGCACCACCACGAAGAGTTGATTTGTGGATTTGAGCTGAAATTTGGTTAATTCTAACGATTAACTCTTGGTTCCAATCTTTTTGAGTGTAGTTGGTTGAGAAACCAGCTTGTCTTCTCCAACCGTTAACATCCCAACGAAGTTTCCAAGGAGCATATTTACGAAGGTCACGCAAAATCTCACGGTCAATCTCAGCGGCAATTTGTTCTGCTAACAAAGCAGACAATTCAGCTTCAGCATCAATGTTATGGAACGCAGAAACGTCTTGGGCAAGCTCAGGAGACCAAGTTGCACGAAGTTTTCTTTCTTCAACGGAAACAGTAACGCTGTCAAGTTTGAAAGAAACTTCACCAATTTCAGTTTCAAGCTCTAATGAGTCATATTGACACCAAGCAACACCGAACAATGATTTGTAATCATCTTGTTCTTCAATTCCGATGTAACCATCAAGAGTTTGGCCTTGTTTTCTGGTTGGTTTTGCTAAATCAACATCAAGATAGATGAAGCCTTCGGCATCACAAGCTGAGTTGTATTCAACAATACCTTTACCATATTTTTGGGTTACCACTCTGAAAGGAACACCTTCATTTGTTTCGAAGCATGAATATTCATCAGAAGTGATGTCTTTTTTCATGTAAATCTTCAAAGAAGCCAAGAAAGCTTCAGTATCCATTTCGTTTCCATCAGGACCAGTAAGTTTACCAGCATTGAAGCCAGAGAAACCACCAACTTTCAAAATAACGTTACGAACACTACCATCAGCATACAATTTCACTTTGTGGTTAGCATCAACATCAACTAATTTGTAATCTTCAAAGACAACAGGAGTTATATCACCATCAGCAGCAACGCGGATTCTGATTTTACCTTTTGAGTTGTCATACAAGAAATCGTTATAGAATAAATCGTATAATGACCTTTGATGATAAGTTGTTACGCTTGGACTTTTTTGTCTGATAATTGCATCAGCTGTTGCTTTTTTACTAGCTTCATCATAAGTTGTTGCATCAGCAATTGGAGTCCAAGTTTTACCACCATCTGTTGATTCTTCAAATTCCATAGGCATAACAGCTTCATCTGGCAAATAGAAACGATTCCATTTATTGCCATTTCTGCGGTCTGTTCTCTCATAACCTTGAAGACCTCTATGACGACCAGTATCACCATCGGTTAGTTCACCTTCAGTTGCTTGATTCCATTCTCTTTCAGAAGTAACAGGAATCATGAAGAACAACTTACCGATAGGAAGGTTCATAGCCTGTACTGAAACGATGTCATTAGCAAGAAGTTTGCTGAAGACACGGCGAATAATTGGGAAAACAACAGTTTCGAAAGAACCGCTGTTATTAGCATCGGTAGCTTCGGAAAGAAGAACCTTTGCTTCGTTTTCGAAAAGCATTGAGATATTCTCTTTCATAACGCCTTTAAGACCTTCGGTCAGACCAAATTCGTCCCAGCGTTTTGAAATCTCTTTTCTGATTCTTTTTTGCTCGTTAAGTTCGATATTACCAACGAGTCCTGAATTTAAAAATTCTCTCATTTTATTAATTTCTTTTTATATCCTTATTTTTATTTTTTTTTTACCATTCTAAAATCCTATTCATCAAATCCTTTGTTTTAAGAAGGTCTTTTGATGCATATTGTTGGACTTCATTTAATTGTTTTGTACCTTTTGCGGTCATTGATGATTCATTCAAATTCAAACCGCTGTTTGAGTGAGACTTTTGAAGTTCTCTTTGAATTGTTTCAAATAAAGCATTTGACTGTTTCACAGTTTTAGCATCACTAGCAAATCTGTTTACAATGTCAACTTTTTCTTCTTGTGTTGTTACATTTTCAACAAATAGTTTTGTAATTTTTCCTAAATTATGATTTGTAACATAAGCTTCATTCAAATTTTTAAGTAAAGATTTAACAGATTCTTTAAGTTCTTTGTTTTCTTTTTTAATTTTCTTCATTTCAGAAACAATTTCTTCATATCCATCAGTGGCTGTTGAAACGTGTCTTTTATTGTAAGGGCCATGTTCTTTTCTATTGTTAGGAATTCTACTCTTAGCAGTACTCCTTTGTTGAACAGCACCTCCAACGTTAGCGCCACCTTCTTCAACATCTCCACTCATTTCTGTGGAATCCATTGTTTCATCCTCTTCATTTACAGTATCCTCAAATGGTGTTCCTTTCGATTTTGAATCACCAGCAAATGGTTTTTTAGTCCCTTTAGGCACACCAGCATCCCAATCTTTTTTTCCTTTGGCTGGTTCATTATTGGATAAACCAGATATAGGGTCTTTGTCTTGGTAATTGTCAGTGTAACCAAGGTCAATTTCAAATAATACTTCGTTTTTATTTTTCTTCATTGGTTTTCTAGATTTTCTATTTTCATTAATGTTATTATCAAAATCGTCAAACTCATCGTCATCTGAGCCCAAATCTAAATCGAAATCATCATCATTATTACCATAATTGCCATCAAAATCTTCATCATCGAAGTTTTCATCATTGTGCCAATCGAAATCTTGATAAAGCTCGTCAGATTCTGGTTCATAGTCAGAGTCATTGATTTCGTCATCGTCTGGAAAACCAGCGATTCCTGAAAAATCTTCATCTTCATTTAATTGAGTATCATCTTGTGTCGGTTCCTCACTATATTGTTCTTGGTCGTTATCACCAAAATCAATAACATATTCTGTGTCTGCTGTATTATCTATTAATTTGATAGTGCCACCATCCTGTCTAACAACTATGTTGTCATCATTATTTAATAGTTTATACACCTTTACCACTGCATCTTGGTCTTTCTCACCAGTGAGGTCATATGTATTATCTCCTACTTGATACTTTGAAAATACATCTTCTTCTCCATTTTGTTGGCCATTCTGTTCAGCATTTTCACCGTACATCGGTTCTTCAGCTGGCATATTGTTTGCTGGGTCCTCTTCGCCAGGTTCCTCTTCGCCAGGTTCCTCTTCGCCAGGTTCATTTTCTGGTTGTTCTTGAGCCTGCATTGCTTCGCCATCTTGTGGCATCTGGGTATCGTTTTCGTCCTCATCAACGTCACCAGATTCTTTTTCTTCTTTAGATTTTTTTTTCTTTGTATCTTTAGGACTTTCTTCGTCACCGTCAAGTACTTCATAATCGCAATCTTCATCGTCTTCACATTCTTCTCGTAAAGCAGTCTTAACAGCTTCACTTAAAAGAGTGTTAAGCGATTTTTTGCTTTCTTCCTTTAGCGCGGCAGTTATATTATCCATTTCAAGTAATGCCTTTTGCGCTATTGTTTTTTTAGTATGATTGCTCATCTTTAGAAAATTTTCTTTTTATTTTTTTTTTATAAATAGCTTATTCAATTAAAAAATACATTATAAATCATGTATTTTTGAATTATACAATAAGTAAATAGTTTCAATATTAAAAATTAAATTAACCAATCATTAAATTTGTTAATTTTTTCATCAATTAATCTTGTTTCATCATTTTCTTTACTTTCAATGTATGGTTGTAACCCTTCAATACCGCTTGTTGAGATATAGGCCCCATTTGTTGACGGTGAAGATACGACATCCCAGCAAATAATTTCATAGTCATCAGCCACATATAACGTACCCATCTTATTTGATACAGTGCCAAGTCCTCTTGACGAAACACCAATTTTAATTCCGCTTAGCAATAAATGGGCAACTTGGTCGCCTTGACATGTAATAAGTCCATATCTTCTAAAACCTTCTGAAATCAGAACTTCCATTTTACCTACCAATGTATGTCCTTCCCAATGTAGTTCTGTTATATTGATAGCGGTTCTTGATAAATCGATTACTGATTCTGACGGGTGGTTGCAATTTTTAGTCCAATGGCATCTGTTATTATCCATAACATACCAAATGTGATTATCAACTTCAACACACATAACATCACCATCGTAATCAACTTCATTAGTAGTCATAAATCTTTTATCTGTGTAAATCCCATTAGTAAGTGATTTATATGAAAAATATAAATCGTGTGAATTTTCACCTAAAATAATTCTATCTTCAATTATTCTGTCATAATTTCTGTTTTCAACAGAAAAAGTTCCAGAATATCCAATTTTCAATTGTATTTCATTCAAATCCAATGCCAATCTTTTTGATGTTGAGAAAACATCATCGGACAATGATTTTTTTGTTCTTCTTTTGTCACCCCTAATTCTACCATCACCAAGCACAAACCAATCATAAAAGATTCTTAAAATTTCTTTTGATTGTTGCTTTAATTCAAAAGGAACAAATTTATCATAGCATAATCCAAATTGTTCTACATACTTACAAAGTCTCATGTCTGATATAACAAAAGTTTTAGCGCCTGTTTTACTTGTATTAACAGTAAAAGGAATACCCCACTCTTCTAACATTTTTTCTATTTCAACACAAACACTCTCTTTCTTCTGGTGTATGTTGACTTTATTACTTTTACTAGTTTTTTTAGAATGAGAGCCTTCAGACAAATATATACCCATAAATTTCGCAAAAACATCCATTGGTATAACCAAATCGGATGAGTATTTTTCACGAAGTTCTTTTTTCATTCTATTAGACAAATTATTAGGCTCTATTTTCGGTATAATCATATACTCGTCATTTCTGCCAACCCACTCACCAGTTTTTGGGATGTAAAAATGTGAATACGAGTCATTATCCATTAATTCTTTAGCTGTGACAAATTGTCTGAATTTATGATTTCTGTCAAATAGTGGGTATCCATGGTCTGGAGTAACAACATCGTTAATTTGTCTTCCATTAATATTTATCATTTTTCCAGAATAATGGTACTTTACAACATTTTTAATTGGTTGTATCTCAATTTCATTGGTTTTTGTATTCAACGTCAATATGTTTTCACCAATTTTAACCTCAAATAAATGTTTCCAACCAGTTTCAGTTAAAACCATAGCTTCTGGTCTATAGCATTCACCTATGGCAGCTCTATCTTGAATTAATTTTTGGTATTTTTCAACTTCTCTTTTTAATACAGACTCTGGATAAATTCTACCATTAGCGTTTTCCAGACCGAATTTTTGAAAAACAGCCGAAACAATAAATGGTTTTGGGCAATAAAAATCGCCATTCTCTCTACCAGAATTTATATCTTCGAACAATTTTTGGTTATCACCAACTTTACTGGAAATAAATCCGTCATTTTCAATTAAAATTCCAGTTCCAGTTTCGCCTTTTTTTATTTCTACTAAATTTGTTCTATCCATATTATATATTATAACTCGTCTGGGTGAATGTAGTCATCCGTTATTATTCCTTTGTCGCTTTGCATTTTTGCCATTTTATCAACAAATTTAAAGTAGTCAGAATCCCTTTTTGATTTGTATGATAATTTTTTCATAGACTGTTTCCAGTCATTTGTTTTATCTATTGCGCCGATTATAAGTTTTTCAAATTCATCATAATCGGTCATTGATATGTTTCTCATAAGATATGGTATGCTTTTTCCGTCAATTCCATCAAAACCACCAGAAAACAACGACCATAATCTCGGCCCAACACGCATCATCCAAGGTTCTGCTTTAATAAAACTTGTTTTGTTTATAATTAGTTTGGATAATGACTTATTTTGTGGTAAACCATGAGATATGAACAACTCCATTAAAGCGCTAATGGTTTCACTGAGTAATACTGGAAATATTTTAGCTTGTACAGAAATACGAGTTTTATTCTCACTATTTCCAAGTTTTACAATTGAACAACCTATTTGCTTTTTATCTTTATCTGTAATTGAATCTTCGCTTTTAAGAAACAGCAATAAAGTATTTAAAATTAAAATTTCATGATATAATTCAGACAATTTTTCATTTTCTATTGGTAAATCTTGACAATAGTTTTTACTATCTCTTGAAAAGCACATTCCACATCCAACGCATAACGCTAATAAAAGTTTTCGTTTATTTATTTCATGTTTTAAACTTATTCCAGCATCTTTATTTTGCATGTCCCCATCTATTGGGTCAAGTATAATATTCTCATCTCTCATGTCAATATTATCACATAGCTTTAAATCAATCATTATAAAATCATCTGGAACTCCAAACAATTCAATTACGTAGTTAAAACATGCTTTTTCAAGGTTTTCACGTACTGGTTTTTCAAGTTCAACACATTTAGCCATTAATTTAGAAAGCCTTAGTTCAATATCTGCAACCGTATTCAACCCAGACATTATTTTGTTTTTCAAAAGTCCGTCAAATGTTGGTACTACAATTTTTTCAATCCATGATTCGCCATTAACTTCATATCCGCTTAAACAGTCACCAAAAAATGTGGTGTTGTTTGCCATGTCGTTAATAATCTTTTCATTCATTTCTAAACCCATATTATTGCCAATATCGGAATTTGCTCCTTTAACAGAAGGAACAATATCGTTTAATTGTGATTCATTTAAAAAGATTGTTCTCATCTTTGATGAATGAAATTTTATTTTAATCTTCAATTAAATTACCGTTAGCAAAATAGCTTCCTTCGTACATTAAAATGCTTGGAAATTTATCTTTGCATAAAAACGGATATTTAATACCACGTCTCTGCATTTCAAGCACTGCGTGCCTTACAGCTTTATATTCTTCACTATTTTTACTATAATCCTCTATATTTGAATAAATTTCTTCAAGTATTTCTGGTGTCCAAGATTTATAGCCAGTGTTAGTATTTACAGCTTCTTCAAATAAACCTTTCTTGATTGCAACACCATTGTCTAACATCTTACCAAGTCTCATTTCCTCTATTTTTGACTTGGTGTACAATTTTGACTCATTTGGATAACCATCGCCATGAACTCTTAAGCCAGCGTTGTTGTTTATGGCTTTTTGAACATCTTGATTGTTTGCAATAGCAGATTGGACTGTTTCACCTTTTGCAACATTTAAATCGACAACTGGTTTGTCATCGTCTGATTGTATAACAGCATTAACATCGTTACTTGTTTGTTTTGCCTTATTTATATCGTTCAGTGTTTCTGGACTTGTAAGTGCTTGTGTAACTGATGATACGTTGTTGCCAGCTGGTTTAACAGAAACGTCAACGCTTTCTTGTATGTGTCGTAATTGGGCTTTTGTTATTATAAATTTCTTTTTCATACTATAAATTTTTATTTATATATTATGCAAACGGAGAATCGAACGGCGATTTAGTATTACCTTTTTTTGTTTTTTTATTAACTTTGTCTATTGGGTCTTTTTCATGGTTATCGTCATTCGCCATTAACACTTCATGTATTTTATCTAATTGACCTTTTGTGAAAATAAAATTTTCATACATATTATTATCATTTGGTGTTTCATCTCTATCTAACATACTTTCAGCGTATGCTCGTACTGCTTTTTTGTCGGTATCACTTAATTGGTTAATTATACCCATTGTACTGTCATCACCCATATCACCAATATTGTCTCCATTTTCAGGCATACTTCCCATATCGTCTTGTGGCATATCAGTATTTCCCATGTCATTCATTGGTTGGTCCATAGGAGGTTCTTGGTCCATAGGAGTATCTTGGTCCATAGGAGTATCTTGTCCAATTGGTTCCGTATCAATATTAGAAGGTTCAGGCACGTTTTGCTGTGGCATAGAAAAAGCACCTTCACCATTATCGACTGGTGCAGAAGGCGCTTTTTTCTTTATTTTAATAACTTTTTTTTTATCTTCAGAAATACTACTTACTTGACTTTTTTTTTAAAAGCCGAACCAGTCTTTAATTGGTAAAGAACATCGTTAGTAATTTTTTGTACTAATTCGTCAAAAGGTTTTCCGTCGCCAATTGTTTCCCCAAATGGTTGTTCGCTATACACGCTTTCGTCATTCCAATCTTCACCCCACTGATTTTTATCTTCTCCAGTTTGTGGCAATGTGAAAGGTTTTTTCCTATATCCAGGATGTTTACCGAATACATGTAGCTCATCTTCTGATAATATTTTTGATACTACATTTTCAACAATTTGGTCCATTTTTTTACGTTTAGATTCTAACATTGCGTTTGGATTAGGATTACATCCATCGCCACATTCTTCAATTTCATTGTTTTCATTGTCTAAATCGTCGTTTTCAAACTCATCATCTGAAAAATCATCATTATATTCTTCACCGAAATCAATGTTATCGTCATTGTCGTATTCCGTTCCTAAATCTGACTCATCGTTACCTTCAATTTCGTCTTCAGACTCAAAATCATTGTCACCGTCAAAGTCATCTTCATTGTCATAGTCGTCTGTGGCGCCAAAATCTAAATCTAAATCATCGATGTCGTCATCAATGTCAATATCATCTGTTGTTACATCACCATCAATGTCAGCATTGTCTTCTTCGCCATCAGCAAATTCATCGTCGTTTGCAATATCTTCATCAGAACCCTCAACATCTTCACTGTCTTCTGGCATATCTTCATCAGAATCCACAGCATCTTCATCTCCTTCTGGCATATCTTCATCTCCTTCTGGCATATCTTCATCAGAATCTATAACATCTTCATCTTCTGAATTGTCAATATCACCATCGACACCTAAATCAATATCATCGTCAGAATCAATATCATCGTCAGAATCAATATCATCATCTGATACTTCATAATCAAAATCGTTGTCTTCTTCTTCATTCACACTTTTATTAAATGGAGCATTGTTTTTGCTGGTATCAGCTTCACCAACTCCAGAAGTGTTAGGCAATCCTTCGTCCCACTCTTCGCACTCTTCAGATACCACTTCTTGATTATCCATTTCCCAACCTATTTTTTTAGGGTCTTTACCTTTACACAAACCTCTTGACCCCCAGTCATCTTCAGAAGAACAACAACATTCTTCTAGTTGGTCTTCAGATTTTTTTGGTTCATCTTTAAAAGGTGCAGCTTTCTTTTGCAAGCCTTTAGTTTTTTGTCCGTTATATTCTGGCTTTGCATTAGTTTTTGTGTACCCTTCACTACCAGATTTACCAGTTTCTGCTTCAGGATTTTTGTCATTGCATTTAACTGGGTATTTGTTCGGATTAATATCGCATGATTCGTTCATAATCATTGATACATTGTACATGATTTGGCGCTGACGTGCAATTTCACGCATCATGCTTTCGCTTGATTCAGTCATTAGCGAATTTGACATAAAACTATCAGTATTTTCCGTTTGTACATTTGAATCATACGCTTCATTTATAGAACCAAGTTTTAATTTGAAATGTTTTAGTGCATTCGCATAACTTGTATATTCATAATTTTTTTTATTGCAGAATCCGCCTAGATAGTCATAAGCTTCCGCAATATTTTCCTTGCCCTTAGGGGCTGATTTGATATAATACTTACTACATTCTTTAACTATACCATAATTAACTCCATCGGCGCCCAATTTATGGTATTCCAATGTGCAATTAGGTGTTCTTTTATCTTCATTAAGTTCTTGTCCGTAAGTATAAAGCCCTTTCATTCTGGCTAGGGTTTCTTCAAAACTTGACATATTGTTTAATATTTTTTTCGTAATAATTATTTTCGTTTTTTCATATAAATAGGTCGAATAATAGAAAATATTATTAAATATATCTTTATTCGTCAATTGAATTTAATTCATTATATGAATTTTGGATTATATTAGTTAATTTATCAATATATTCAATTCTACGAAGAGTTTTAAATATAATATTTCCGTTAGAAATTTCTTTTTTGCTTTTAGATAAGCTTTCTTTTCTCATTTTTTTAATTTCGTCAAATAAATCTAATGCTTTTTTGTTAATTTTTTCTAATTTATAATTATCTTGTCCAGATTGTTCATATTCGTTAGACAATTTGTCTATTTTCTTAGTATATATAGACACTATTTTACAGATAAGAGATTTGTTAATTTTGGATGACGCCAATGTTTTTCTATTCGGTTCTTCAATCCATTCATCTGATTCTAATGAATAAACACCAGTTGAACATCTATCATTATTAATATCTTCAACATACATTTCAACAGGAAAACCATATATTGTTAAATTTTTATGTTCGTCATTCCATAATTTTTTCTTTGAGTAAAAATAATCATTTACGAAATCAAAATTATCATCTATTTTTTTGAAATCATAAATCACATGTATATCTATATCCGAAAATTGTTTATCCCAATTAAAATTGGCTAGTGAGCCAGTAATAACAATGTCTTCTGGGTCAATCCAATCAACATTTAAAAAATCAATGAAATCATCGGCAATGTCAAGAAGTTTCATTCTTATTCTAGAATCCAATCTTTCATCTTTCCAAAATTTAGGGTTAAGGTTATGCTTTATGTTAAAAGATGATAAATCAACTTCGTCTGGCTCAAGATATTCTTCAATTTCTTTATCTTCATTTAACGTGAAAGGCATCGTTCCGTAATATTTACCACACTTTGTACACTTATAAATAGGTTCACCACAAATATATACCCCTATTTTCGCCCCACATTTATCACATTTTTCTGGAACCAATTTACCTTCATCGTTAAATACTGGTTTCTTATTGCTTTCATTTAATTCTTTTCTTTTAATTCCGTCATTTCTTTCAGTCCATTTTCTAAAATATAGATTACCACGCAAAAAAGCATCGCCTTCTATCTGTTCTAATTTTTTGTTACTTTCAAGACCATCACTATTTGTAAAATCAAGATTTTCACCGTCCAAATTCTGTATATGGTGAATCATTTCATGAGAAAAGCTTCTTAATATATCTTTAATATGCCTATCTTTACAGAAAACAACTATTTTTTTCTCTTCTGGAGAGTAGTATCCAGTTTTTATAAAAACTCCGTCTTGTTCGTCCCAATTAAGTTCTACTGTTGGAAACGGCTTAACATTTAGCCCTTCATTAGCCATGAAGTTGGCAATTGAAGTCATTAATTTTTGGATTGCGGTATTTTTACCTTCTGATTCATTAGATTCTTCTAATGCGCACTCTCCAGCACAAACGCCGTCCATAATTCCAGCGTTAACTTTGTTGTGCACTTGGTCTTGTGCCGAAATACTTTTTGATTCATAAAGATGTGATTGTTCTAGTTCTTCTCTTGTTCTAGGTTTAAACACTGAGAAATATTCTACATTAAGTATTTTTTGAAGCTGGCTAGCCCTCCACAATCCTTTATTGTTTTCTCCACCATAATTATGATTCCATCTAGTTGTTATTAAATCTGGATATCCATCAGTACCAACTAAAACAGATATCATAGATAATGCATATTCATCAAGAGAATCATCGTTTTTGTTTTCTGGTTTTTTTATAGCTTTAAAGTCGTCTCGTAAACAGATATAAAATTTTCCTCCGTTACCAGTATATTGTGAAAATTCACTATCATCATTACATATGCACCAATCAACATATTGAGACAATTTGTGTAAAATATTTTTTCCGCTTCCAATTGGAACATAACCAGCTTGAGGTGACGGCCTATCATCGATAGATATTATCTTATATTTATGACCATCATTATCTTTTATGAAATTAGATAATTTTAAATTTTCTTCTTCTTTAAATTTATTGTATCCGTCAGACAAAATACTTTCTAACTCAGTATATGTTAATCCGTTTAAATCGCTATCAAAATCGAAATCGTTACCAAATATAATATCCTTACACCTATACAATAAGTTCATGTATTTAGCCAACTTAGATATTTCGCCGCCTTTCATTTCTGCATAGTTAAAAGAATAAAACCCTAACTCGCCACAAGCTATTCTTGCTATTCCAGGCAAATATTGTTCTGGGCCACTATTAAAACCAACAGAAAATTGAGAATACAAGTTAAGCCTTAAAAAATCAATAAGTCTGTTTTTAGCACCAATTAAATACATATCGCCAGCTTGACCATGAGGAACGTTTGAAAATAATTCTTCTTTTGTGGAAAATACTTTATATGGGTCTAATTCATAGTCAACAACCTCTATTACGTGGCCAGAACTATCTTTAACTTCATGTGGATTATCTTTACCGTTTGGCCCACCAAGGTCACACCATTTATTTAATACCGAACTCCACACGAAAAAACGACCACTTCTGTTTTTAGCCACACTCCAGTATAATTGAGAAGCTGGCGAATCGCTTTGTGAATAAACTGAAAACCAACTAACCTTAACGATTGGGTCATTCAGTTTACTTTTTAATATCACAGGAACATTTTTAGAAATATGTTCCTCGACTTTAATTTGTATAGCCTTTTTACGTTTTTGTATTTCTTTATTTGTTAGTTCAAAAATTTTCATAAAATACTTATTGATTAAAATGTTTTATACAAAATAAATAGTATGAATTTTTTACAAAAAAGTAATTAAAAAAGCCAGACAAATGTTGCCTGGCTATATTATCGCTATTAACTAAAAATTACTCGTCGTACATTTTTTGCGTATCAACAACTTCTAGATAATCATTCCCACGTTGGAAATTTTCAAAAAAATTAATGTTCTTTTTTTCCTCTGTAGCACCAATGGTTGGTAATTTTTTGAGTACAGCAGGCATTAAGCCTTCAAATTCAGTACCTTCAATGTAATCATAAGTATTAAACTTGTCCATTTTATTATCTTTTTAAATATTATTATTTTCTTTTATTTAATTATTAGCCACTACTTCGTATACTTTAATGCCGTTTTCTGTGCTTTCAACCACATGGTATCCATCAGCAACAAACGATATTGGGCCATTTGGCTCGCTATATGACACAGCTGGGTTATACTCGTAAAATTTACCACCGTAAACTTTTATTTGTGCACTGCCATTAGTATAGTTTTCGTCTTTACAATTTAATAAGAATTTATAGTTGCCATTAGCATCTTTTTCACTGCTTTCTCCAAGCATTTTGAATGTTCCACCATAAATATTAATAGCGCCTTGTTCTGAATACACAACGTGTGTATATCCTTCAAAATCACCATCCATTATATTCACGGTTGCCGATGAATTACTTAACCAAACGCCATAACTATCAGTTCCTGCACTGCAAGTTAACTTTCCATTTCCAAGTACATCCACCTGTGTTACGCCAGTTCTGGCAATCAATAATGCTGCGACATCTTTTCTTTTATTTGTGTATGTGTATCCAGAAAAATTCAATTTAAACTTACCAGAAGCGAAAGTACCAAATGCAAGTCCGTTTCCAACAGTGTCAGCACTTAATACATACCATCCAGCATCTGACATTGATGACCCAAAGTTATTTAACACTGGCTCTGCTGTATACCCATCTGCTATAGTAAAATCATTGGTAAAATCTGATATTTCAACACCTTTAAACTTTACATTGCCTTTTTTAACATTGATTTTGTTTGCTCTAACAGCCGAATTCAAAATCAAGGTATTATCACCAGTCTCAACTGTCAAATTATTGTATTTTCCAGCAAGAGTTACAGTAGCGTTTGGTGCTTGAATATCAATGTCGGCCAAATTGTCTTGGTTTGAATTGCCATTACCAATTGTAAGGTTTTTGGTTCCATTATATTCAACTCCAGCATTTTCGCCTTCGAAAGCTAAACCAGTAACACTAATCGTAGTTGCCGTTACATTTTCATCAGAAATATGGACAGTTCCAGTGGTTGTAGCGTATTGAGAAGATGCTGTACCTAGTTGCTTGCCATTCAAATAAATATCAGTATATTCGCCACCCATTAAATTAACACTGGCATTAGGTGAAGTTAAAGAAATTTCAACTGGTTCTTCATTTGTGTTTATTATTGTAACTGTTTTTGTACTGTCGTTTTTGATTGAAGCGCCATCAGCGACATCTCCAGTAATTTTAAGACTTTTTGGTAAATCAGAAGGTATTTCAATATTACCCAATGTTTCACCTTCTTGTAATTCAACATTTACAGTACTTCCAGTAACACCGCTAGCCCCGTTAATAGCGTTCATAACTTCTTCATCACCAGGTCCTGGCTCTGGTGCTGGTTTAGGGCCAGGTGTTTGGTCTTCGCCAGTAGAACCAGTTTCACCAGTTGGCTCTGGTTCACCAGTAGGACCAGTTTCACCAGTAGGACCAGTTTCACCAGTTGGCTCTGGTTCACCAGTAGGACCAGTCTCTCCAGTTGGTTCTGGCTCTCCAGTAGGACCAGTTTCACCCGTTGTGCCAGTTTCACCTGTTGGAGTATCGCCCCCATTATTAGAATAAAATGACATCAAGTCAATTGAAGTCATTGATTGTGGTCCCAACGTATTTTTACCCATGAAGTCTGGTGAAATACTACTTTTACCAAGTATTTTGGCGCCACTTTTTTTATCTGCTGCTGGAATTAATCCTTCAAATTCAGCTGAAAAATCAATTTCAAACCTAGTTGTTTCATTAAAATTATTCATTTTCATAAAAATACATATTTATTTATTCAATAAATAGTATTTTTAAACAAAATTGCCAAACATATGGCGTCTTAAAATATTTTTAGCAGTGCCAGATAATTCATTACAATCTCTGACCATTGCTATATCATCAAATGAAGCATTTGTCATTGCTTCATCTCTATCATCATCTGTTTTAAATCCACCAACAAATTTAGTTATTTTTGGGTTAAAGTTTCTTGGGGAATCAAACATATGATACACTGTTATTCGTTCTGGCTCTATTCCTAATACATCTATTAAATAATTTTGTGCCATTATATCCACTCCGTAATAATCGCCTACGACAAATTTAGCGTCGTTTGTCTCGCTTAACGCATAATTAATCATTGCGTGGTAATAATTTTCAAATTCAATATCCGTTATATTTCTATGTCCAGAAATAAAATATGTTTTAGCTTTATCAGATGATTTATCGATAACTTCTAGTAATTCTTTATTAATTTTTTCAACATCTGCATCTCCTATTTTTGAACATTCATATTTTTGTTTTATGATTTTGTTTAATGTTTTACCATGCGAAGCGTCTGTTGAAGCGCCAATTAATAATACATAATCTTCAAGTGAAACGTTATTATACTTATAAGTTGTCCCGTTTTTGAACGTTATGTATAAATCACCGTTATTTTCTGTTTCAGATTCAACCATTTCAGAATATAGAAGCATTGATGAATCATACCATATTTTCTGTGTTCTTGTTTGTTCGTCGTAAATTTTTTTAATTATCATAATTTTTTTATTAAAAGATAATCTAAAACTACCAGTAATATCAAGTGTTGTGTGTTGTAATTTAATATTTTT
>Ga0255061_10000151_pt1 | contig 16848 bp, 31 predicted proteins | sample 174RNAGHGhighgp2_FD_183093 | JGI IMG/M metagenome (GOLD analysis project Ga0255061, IMG submission 183093) | Metatranscriptome of sheep rumen microbial communities from Palmerston North, Manawatu-Wanganui, New Zealand - 1742 RNA GHGhigh gp2... | ecosystem: Host-associated > Mammals > Digestive... | reverse complement strand
CCTTATACCAGCTCGAGGATGACCATCATCGCTGCGTCACCCTTACGGGGTCCAACCTTTACGATACGGGTGAAACCGCCGTTCCGGTTCGCATACTTCGGAGCGATCTCATCGAAGAGCTTGTTCGGAAGATCGATCTTCTTCGTGTTCTTCTTGCGGCCGACTGCCTCAGCGGGAACCTCGGTCACATCGTAGAAGACCTTCATCATCTGGTGTCTTGCGTGGAGTCTGGAAGGCTTATCCTTCTTGATCTCCTTCTCGATCTCGTCATAAACGGTTACTTTCTTGCCGTCCTTGACTTCCTTGACACGCTTGCCGTCCTTATCCTTCTGCGCAACCTTTGCCTTTACGGTAACGGTCTCGAAGTTGTCTCTCTCCTTGATTGCGAGAGCGATCAGCTTCTCTGCGATCTTACGGACTTCCTTCGCACGAGCCTCCGTGGTCGTGATGCGGCCGTTCAGTACCAGCATCGTAACCTGGTTGCGAAGCAGAGCCTTTCTCTGATCGGACGTCTTGCTTAATTTCTTGTACATTGCCATAGTGTTTGCCTCCTTTCATGGTTTCGCCACGCACGCTCATCGGACTTACTGTGTGACAAAAACTGCTCCATAATCGGTGCTGCGCCTCACGCACTCTTCGGACTTACCGCGAGACGCTACCGAAAAACTACCTTTATTCCGCCTCGTCGCGGAGGTGAAGACCAAGCTCTTTGAGCTTCTCCAGCACTTCGTCCAGAGACTTCTTTCCGAGGTTACGAACCTTCATCATCTCATCCGGCGTCTTGTTCGTCAGTTCTTCGACGTTGTTGATACCGGCACGTTTTAAGCAGTTGAAGGAACGTACGGAGAGCTCGAGATCATCGATCGACATCGTCATGGACTTCGTCGCCTGATCCTCGGTCTGGTTCTTCAGTACTGCTGCCTGCTTTCCTTTCTCGGAAAGGTTGATGAAGAGTTTCAGATGCTCGCTTAATACTTTCGCTGCCAGACCTACCGCATCATCCGGAGAAATGGCACCGTTCGTATAAACCTCGATCGTCAGCTTGTCATAGTCCGTGATCTGACCGACACGGGTATTCTCGACGCTCATGTTGACGCGCTCGACCGGCGTGTAGATCGAATCCACGGCAATGCTGCCTACCGGGAAATCCTGTCCCTTGTTCTTGTCGGCGCTGACATAACCGCGGCCCTTCGTGATCACGAGATCCATCTCCAGGCTGGCATCCTTTGCACCGCTGATCGTTGCGATCACCTGATCCTGATTCACGATCGATACTTCCGGATCGTCAATACGGATGTCGGAAGCCTTTACCACACCGTTTCCTTTGAAATCGATGTGTGCTTTCTTCGGCTCGTCGCTGTCGCTGTCATCACGGATCGCAAGAGACTTGATGTTCATGATGATCTCAGGCACATCCTCTTTGATCCCCGGGATCGTGGAAAACTCATGTACCACACCGGCGATCTTGACCTGGCTGACTGCCGCTCCCGGCAGGGATGCCAGCATGATCCGGCGAAGAGAGTTTCCGAGCGTGATGCCGTAACCGCGCTCCAAAGGCTCTACAACGAACTTCCCGTACTTCTTGTCTGCGGAGATCTCCGCGACTTCAATATTAGGGCTGTCAAAATCAAATTCCAGCATTTGATCCTCCTTTGATTACTTGGAATGCACGATGGATTACTTGGAGTACAACTCGACGATCAGCATCTCGTTGACCGGGATGTCCTGCAGCGCATCTCTCGTCGGAAGCGCCTTGATCGTACCCTTCTTTGCCTCATAGTCTACATCCAGCCACTCCGGTACGATACGTCCGGAAGTAACTTCGATCACATCCTTGAATCTCTGCAGTCCCTTTGCCTTTTCGGTCAGCTCGATCACATCACCTGCCTTCACCTGATAGGAAGGGATATTGATCTTCTTGCCGTTGACAAGTACATGCTTGTGTCCGACTACCTGACGAGCCTCACGTCTCGTACGTGCAAAACCCATACGGAAGACGATGCTGTCCAGGCGGCTCTCCAGAAGGACCATCAGGTTCTCACCGGTCATGCCCTTCATACGGTCTGCCTTTGCGTAGTAGTTACGGAACGGCTTCTCCAGTACACCGTAGATGAACTTTGCCTTCTGCTTTTCCTTTAACTGGAGACCATACTCACTGACTTTCTTGTTCGCGTTACGAAGTCCGCGGATGGACTCGTTCGGCTTACGATCCAGTCTCTTGTTGATATTCTTCTTGCGCCCGTCAACCTCTTTGTGCCAATCGCTCGTGTGCGTGTACTTCTCTACGCCGAGGACAGAGGGCTCGATGCCAAGTGCTCTGCATCTTTTTAAAATAGGTACTCTGTTAACTGCCATTTTTTGCCTCCTATATTCTTCTCCTGCTCGAAAACTCGCTGCTGCGCAGCTCACCCGTGCGCTTCGCGCACTGGTTTTCTCGCTGATGCCGGCACAAACGTGAGCAAGCTCCCATTTATCTGCCGGCAATCAGATTATACACGACGACGCTTCGGCGGGCGGCATCCGTTGTGCGGTACCGGCGTTACGTCACGAATGCTCGTAACGGTCAGTCCGTTCGCCTGAAGTGCACGGATCGCTGCCTCACGGCCCGAACCCGGTCCCTTTACCATGACATCTACCGTCTTAAGCCCGTGGATGAGAGCCGCCTTCGTTGCGGTCTCTGCTGCCATCTGCGCTGCGTAAGGAGTAGATTTCTTTGAACCGCGGAATCCCAGACCACCGGCAGATGCCCAGGAAAGAGCATTTCCTTCGTTATCCGTTAAAGTAACGATCGTGTTGTTGAAGGAAGCCTGAATGTGTGCCTGTCCATGTTCAACGTTTTTCTTGACGCGCCGTTTCGTGGCGGTCTTTTTAGCTGCTGCATTTTTCTTTACTGCTGCCATAAAACTAACCTACTTTCTCTTATGTGTATAAAACAACTGCTACTTACTTCTTCTTACCTGCTACGGTCTTCTTCGGACCCTTACGCGTACGCGCGTTGGTCTTCGTCTTCTGACCGCGGACCGGCAGTCCTTTACGATGGCGGATACCGCGATAGCATCCGATCTCCTGGAGACGCTTAATGTTGAGCTGAACCTCTCTTCGAAGATCACCTTCCACCATGTAACTTCCGTCGATCACCGCGCTGATCGCCTTGACCTCGTCATCGGTCAGATCCCGGACTCTCGTATCCGGATTCACCTTAGCTTCGGCAAGGATCTTGTTCGAGCTTACCCGGCCGATGCCGTAAATGTAGGTCAGACCGATCTCGACGCGCTTGTCACGCGGTAAATCAACACCTGCAATACGTGCCATTTCTTTTTCCTCCTTGTGATTTAACAGTTACTAATTGATTGGGACAGTTTTCGCTGTCCGACGGGATCACTCCCGCCTTGTCCCTCCGCGTTAGTGAGGGTATCAATCGTAAATGCCCGGTATCACATCCATACCTCGCGGATCTTCTTATAGAAAAGATCCTGACATTTATCGATGATCGACCGTTCCTCTTTTGACGGAAAGAGCAACGATCCAGCCGCCTTGGTTTGCGGGGTCTTACCCCTGCCGCTGCTTGTGCTTGGGATTCTCACAGATGATCATGATTCTCCCTTTTCTCTTAATGACTTTGCACTTTTCGCAGATCGGCTTTACAGAAGATCTTACTTTCATGGCGAAACCTCCTTTCCATATACCTCTGCCATGCGCATATATACTGAATCTTTCCCACACTGCAGGAAAGACCGCATACCATAATAGCACACCCCTTTTGTGAATGCAAGCAGTTTTTTTATTTATCTCTCCAGGTGATCCTGCCCTTGGAAAGGTCGTACGGGGAAAGCTCCAGCGTTACCTTGTCCCCCGGAAGGATCTTGATGAAGTTCTGGCGCAGCTTTCCGCTGATATGTGCCAGTACTTCATGACCGTTTTCCAGCTGCACACGGAACATGGTGTTCGGCAGTTTTTCCGTAACGGTCCCTTCGATTTCGATTACATCTGCTTTTGACATTCGATCTTGCTCCTTATTGCTTACTTACACTAATGATAAAATTTCCGGATCTCCGTCCGTGATCAGGATGGAGTTCTCGTAATGCGCGGAAGGCGAACCATCCGACGCAACGACCGTCCAGTCATCGTCCAGCCACTCCACATCGCCACGGCCGAGATTGATCATCGGCTCGATCGCAAGCACCATGCCGGCCTGAAGGACCGGACCTCTGCGCTTCTGACGGAAGTTCGGGATCTGCGGATCCTCGTGCAGGCTCGTACCCACACCATGTCCGACAAGATCGCGGACGATCCCGTAACCGAACTGAGAGATATAGGCATCGATCGCATTGGAGATATCAAAGAGATGATTTCCCGCTTTTGCATATTTGATGCCCTCAAAGAAACTGTTTCTGGTCTCGTCGATCAGTTTCTGCAGTTCGTCACTGATATGTCCCACACCATAGGTACGTGCCGCATCCGAATGATAGCCCTTGTAAATGAGTCCCGCATCCAGGGCAACGATATCCCCCTCATGCAGTACCTTTTCTTTTGTCGGGATACCGTGAACGACTTCCTCGTTGACGGACACACAAAGTGCTGCGGGGTAGCCCTCATAATTCAGAAAGCTCAGACCGCAGTCGTGCTTTGCCGCATAATCTCTCGCGAACTGATCCAGTTCCGAAGTCGGAAGACCCGGACGGATCATCTTTTCCATTTCCAGATGCATGAGCCCGAGGAGACGGTTGGACTCCCTCATCAGCTCGATCTCACGTTTTGATTTGATATTGATTGACATCTTACGCCTCGAGTATCTTCACTATGCTGTCAAAAACCTCTTCCGTGCTCTTCGTACCGTCTACGGTCTTAAGCACCTTCCGCTCCGTATAGAAGTCGATGAGCGGCTGCGTCTGCTCGTGGTAGACGCTCAGGCGGTTCTTCACGGTCTCTTCCTTGTCATCGTCACGGAGTACCAGTTCACTGCCGCACTTATCGCACACGCCTTCCTTCTTCGGAGGGACATGCTCGATGTGATACGTTGCGCCGCAGCTTAAGCACGCACGTCTGCCGGACATACGGCGGATGATGTTTTCATCCGGAACGTCCACATTGATCGCAAAATCCACCTGATCGCCGAGCTTCGTCAGTTCTTTCTCCAGAACTTCCGCCTGCGGGATCGTACGGGGAAAACCGTCAAGCACATAACCGTTCTTGCAGTCGTCCTGTGCGACGCGGTCCAGAAGGATGCGCACCGTCAGTTCATCCGGAACCAGCGCGCCCTTATCCATATAGGACTTTGCTTCCATTCCGAGTGCCGTACCGTTCTTGATGTTGGCACGGAAGATGTCTCCGGTGGAGATGTGAGGGATCGCGTATTTCTCCGCGATCTTTTTTGCCTGTGTTCCTTTTCCGGCACCGGGTGCCCCAAGCATAATGATCTTCATGATCTTTTCTCCTGTTTTTTTATAAAAGACAAAACTACATCCCGTCGATCAGATGTAGTTTTGCATGATCACTTATGAGTTTAAGAATCCCTTGTAGTTGCGCTCTACCATCATCGTCTCTACCTGACGCAGTGCATCGAGTACAACACTGACGATAATGATGAGAGAGGTTCCCGCAAACGTTACGCTCGCACCGAAGATCCCGTTGAAGACGATCGGTATCGTAACGACAATGAAAAGTCCGATCGCTCCGATAAAGATCACGTATTGCAGGATGTTGTTCAGGTACTCGCTGGTCGGTTTGCCCGGACGAACACCGGGGATGAATCCGCCGCGCTTCTTCAGGTTATCCGAGATGATCATCGGGTTAAAGGTGATCGCCGTGTAAAAATATGCGAAGAAGATCACCAATACCACATACAGCAGAAGTCCCAGGGTGTAGAGCGGCTGATCCTTGTTGAACCAGTACTGGCTCTGCAGGCCACGCATGATGTGAAGCCATGCACCCGTCGCTTCCTTTCCGAGGAAGCTGTAAATGATCACCGGAAACTGCATCAGCGAGGATGCGAAGATGACCGGCATGACACCCGAGGTGTTAATCCTTAAAGGAATATGATTCGTATTCCCCATCGCCGCGATCCGGCTGTTATTGCTGCGCCCGTTGTAATGTACCGGGATCTTTCGCGTTCCATCGTTCAAAAGGATCGTCAGAACGATCACGACCGCTATAACAGCGAGGATGATCAGTCCCGAGAGGATCGCCTTACCGACATTGCTAGCCGTTACCACGAACTGGTTATACAGTCCGCTGATATCATTCGGCACGCGGGAAGCGATATTGAATACCAGGATGATCGAGGAACCGTTTCCGAATCCCTTTTCCGTGATCTGCTCGCCGAGCCACATAACGAAAGCCGAGCCGGCAACCAGTGCCAGAACGATCGTCACGTAGTTGATCGGTGCCTGATTCGCCTGATCCAGGAGCCCTTTCTGGCCGAAACCGACGGCAAGGCCGATCGCTTCCACCAGAGCAAGTCCGACCGTCACATAACGCGTCGCTTCGTTGAGTTTCTTGTGTCCATCCTCCTCACGGCTCATTTCCTCGAGCTTCGGGATGGAGAGTGTCAGCATCTGCACGATGATCGACGCCATGATGTACGGCGTGATACCGAGTGCAAATACGGAGAAACTCGTAAAGGAACCGCCCGTAAACGCATCAAAGAAGCTGAATGCGTCCCCGCTCTGCTGTGCAAACCACTCTGCAAAGTAATTGCGGTTTACGCCGGGAACCGGAAGCTGGCTGCAGAGACGTACAATGCCGAGCATTGCGATCGTGTAGAGCAGCCGCTTACGGACGTCCGCGATCTTGAAAGCATTTACTATTGATTTAAACATGCCGTTTCCTCCAGAGAGGCTTATACTTCAGTAGCCGTGCCGCCTGCCGCTTCGATCTTCTCCTTAGCGGTCGCGGAGAATGCGCTCACCTCTACGGTCAGCTTCTTCGTCAGCTCGCCGCCACCGAGGATCTTTACGCCATCCTTTGCATTGCTGATGATCCCTTTCTCCAAAAGCGTCTCGACATTTACGGTCGCACCGTTGTCAAATGCTTCGAGGCGGCTCACATTGATCGCAACGATCTCAAGCGTATTCCGGTTCTTGAAACCACGCTTCGGGATACGGCGATACAGAGGCATCTGTCCACCTTCGAAACCAATACGGGGAGCACCGCTGCGGGCCTTCTGACCTTTGTGACCCTTACCTGCGGTCTTGCCGTTGCCCGAACCGTGTCCGCGGCCACGACGGAAATTATCGCTGTGCTTGGAACCGTCCGCCGGTCTTAAATTAGATAAATCCATTGTTTAGCCCTCCTCTACCTTGAGCATGTATCCGACCTGACGGATCTGACCTCTGGTCGCATCGTTATCAGGTAAAGTAACGCTCTTATACATCTTGTTCAGTCCCATTGCCTCTACGGTACGTCTGTGCTTGGGTACGGCACCGATCGGGGACTTTACCAAAGTAACCTTGACTGTTTTCTCTGCCATGATTTCCTGCCTCCTTTTAAGCCCGGATGTCTGCAACGGACTTACCGCGCTTTGCTGCTACTTCCTCCGGGGACTTGAGTGCCTTCAGACCTTCGATCGTCGCAAGGACAACGTTCTGCTTGTTGTTGGATCCAAGAGACTTCGTACGGATGTTTTTAATTCCTGCCATATCGCAGACGATACGTGCCGGACCGCCGGCGATGACACCGGTACCGCCCGGAGCTCTCTTGAGGAGAACCTCTGCGGAGCCGAAGCTGCCGATCTGGTCATGCGTGATCGACTCGTTCTCATCACGTGCTACCGATACGAGGTGCTTCGTTGCATCCTCTTTCCCTTTACGGATCGCCTCGGGGATCTCGGCAGCCTTACCGAGACCTGCGCCTACATGACCCGCACCGTCACCTACAACGACCAGAGCCGTAAAGCGCATGTTACGTCCGCCCTTAACAACCTTGGTAACGCGCTTGATCTCTACGACTTTATCGTTTAATTCCATCTGACTGGCATCAATCATTTCACGTCTCATGTGTTTCTCTCCTCCTAGAACTGTAATCCGGCTTCTCTTGCCGCTTCCGCAAGTGCCGCTACCTTACCGTGGTACACATAGCCGCCTCTGTCGAATACGACGGTTTCGATGCCCTTGTCCAAAGCACGCTTTGCGATGATCCCGCCGAGTACCTTTGCTGCCTCGATGTCATTCGTCTTCTCAAGCTGCGCCTTGACATCCTTCTCTACCGTAGATGCCGCTACCAATGTGGTCTGCGCGTCGTCGTCGATGATCTGCGCATACATATGGTTGTTGCTTCTGAACACCGCAAGCCTGGGTCTTTCGGAAGTACCGCTGAAACGGTTGCGGATTTTCAGGTGCTTCTTCTCGCGTACCTTCTGTCTTGATTCTTTGCTTACCATTTCTTAAGTCCTCCTTACTTCTTACCGGTCTTACCGACTTTGCGGCGGATCGTCTCGTCTGCGTATTTGATACCTTTGCCCTTGTACGGCTCCGGACGACGCTTGTCGCGGATCTGGGCCGCAAACTGACCGACCTTTTCCTTGTCGATCCCCTTGACCGTGATCAGACTCGTGTTGTTCTGGGTCTGCTCAACAACAGTCTCGATCCCCTCGGGATCTTCCATCTCTACCGGATGGGAATAACCGAGAGAAAGTACCAGTTTCTTGCCCTGCTTCTGTGCACGGTAACCGACACCGTTGACTTCCAGCTTCTTCTCGAAACCGTTCGTTACACCGACTACCATGTTGTTGAGAAGCGTTCTCGTAAGACCGTGCAGAGACTTCATACGCTTCAGATCGTTCGGACGGGAAACCGTGATCTCGGCACCCTCCTGCTTGACCTCCATCTCGTGCGGGAGAACTCTCTCAAGCTTTCCCTTCGGTCCCTCTACCGTCACCTTGTTATTTTCTGCAATGCTTACCTTTACTCCGGCAGGCACAGCGATTGGCATTTTTCCGATTCGTGACATGCCCGTACTACCTCCTAACTTTCTTCTTGTTGATGAATGCTACTTTTTACTTTGACATCGTTCCTTATATGGTAGTTCTCTTCGCGCTAAGTTCGTGCTTCGCTTCCGCTCGCTCTCACCAAGCGCTCAATGCCTACCAAACAAACGCCAGAACTTCGCCGCCGACACCCTGCTTGCGGGCCTCTTTGTCCGTGATCACACCCTGGTTCGTGGAGATGATCGCGATACCCAGTCCGCCGAGGACTCTCGGAAGCTCATCCTTGCCGGCATAGACACGAAGACCCGGCTTGGAGATACGCTTGATCCCCGTGATGATCTTCTCGGTCTTATCCTGGCCGTACTTTAACGTGATGTGGATGTTCTTGAAGTTGCCGTCATCCACGACTTCATACTTTCTGATGTATCCCTCTTCTTCGAGGATCTTAGCAATCGCCAGTTTCATCTTGGACGAAGGAACATCAACCGTATCATGTTTTGCAGTATTTGCGTTCCGGATTCTTGTCAGCATATCTGCAATAGGATCGCTCATTGTCATTGTTTTTTCCTCCTTCCCTGATTACCAACTAGCTTTCTTTACGCCCGGGATCTCGCCCTTGTATGCCAACTCACGGAAGCATACGCGGCAGATGCCGTACTTACGAAGTACGGAGTGGGGGCGTCCGCAGATCCGGCAGCGGGTATATGCCCGCGTCGAGAACTTCGGTTTACGCTGCTGCTTTACCTTCATAGATGTTTTTGCCATGATCTATCTTCCTCCTACGCCTGCTTTGCGAACGGCATATTGAATAACCGTAACAGTTCTCTTGCTTCCTCATCGGTCTTGGCCGTCGTCACGATGATGACGTCCATACCGCGGATCTTGTCGATCTTATCGAATTCGATCTCAGGGAAGATAAGCTGCTCTTTGATGCCCAGCGCGTAGTTGCCTCTTCCGTCAAACGCATTCGGGTTAACACCGCGGAAGTCTCTGACTCGGGGAAGTGCGAGGTTGATCAGTCGATCAAGGAACTCGTACATCTTGTCGCCGCGAAGCGTCGTCTTGCATCCGATGGCAAGACCTTCACGGATCTTGAAGTTTGCGATGGAGTTCTTTGCCTTCGTAACCACCGCCTTCTGTCCGGTGATCGCCTCCATATCAGCGACCGCACTCTCTAAAAGCTTTGCGTTGTCCTTCGCCTCGCCTACGCCCATGTTGATGACGATCTTATCGAGTTTCGGGATCTCCATGGTGTTCTTGTAGCCGAATTTCTTCTGCATCGCATCCATGATTTCTTTCTGGTAAGTTTCTTTTAATCTGCTCAACTTTTTTGATCCTCCTTTCCCGATTAATCGATCACATCGCCGGTGGACTTTGCAAAACGAACTTTCTTGCCGTCTACCTCTTTGAATCCGATCCTCGTAACCTCTCCCTTGTGTACATACATGACATTGGAGATGTCGATCGGAGCCTCACGCTCGATGATCCCGCCGTTCTGATTCTGCATGGACGGCTTGGAATGCTTCTTGATCTTGTTGATCCCTTCCACAAGCACTTTGCCGTTCTTGTGATCGATCTTTAAGACCTTTCCTTCTTTGCCCTTGCCCTTTTCCGTGCTGCCGGTCATGACACGGACAGTATCGCCAACTTTGATCTTCGTCATTTTCCTGTCCTCCTTATAACACTTCCGGCGCCAGAGAAACAATCTTCATGAACTGCTTCTCTCTCAGCTCTCTCGCTACCGGTCCAAAGATACGGGTTCCGCGCGGCGTCTTGTCATCCTTGATGATGACAGCGGCATTCTCATCAAACTTGATGTAGGAGCCGTCCTTGCGGTGTGCGCCCTTTACGCTGCGTACGACGACCGCCTTGACCACATCACCCTTCTTGACCACGCCGCCGGGTGTTGCATCTTTAACCGTAGCGACGATCACATCACCGATATTGGCATATCTTCTGGTGGAGCCGCCGACCACACGGATGCAGAGGATTTCCTTAGCACCGGTATTATCAGCAACCTTCAGTCTGCTCTCCTGCTGTATCATACTCTCTCTCCTTTTCGATTACTTCGCTCTCTCGACGATCTCAACGAGTCTCCATCTCTTGTCCTTGGACAGGGGACGCGTCTCCATAACCTTTACGGTATCGCCGATCTTCGCGTCGTTCTTCTCGTCGTGTGCCTTCAGCTTGTAGGTCTTCTTTACGATCTTGCCGTAAAGCGGATGCTTGACGTGATCCTCGACCGAAACCGTGATGGTCTTCTCCATCTTGTCGCTCGTGACCTTGCCTACACGTGTTTTTCTTAAGTTTCTCTCTTCCACGATCTTTCCTCCTTACGCCTGCGCGTTCTGCTTCGCAGAAAGCACTGTCTTGATACGAGCGATGTTCTTCTTTACTTCGCCGATCCGTGCCGTGTTGTCCAGCTGATTCGTTGCGTTCTGGAAGTGCAGATTGAAGAGTTCCTTCTTCGCATCGATCAGTTCCTGGTTCAGCTCCGCTTCGGACTTACCTCTTAAATCATCCGAGTATTTTTTCAGTTTCTTAGTTGCCATTTACTACACCGCCTTCCTGCTGCTCCGCCTCAAGATCCGCCTTGGAAACGATCTTGCACTTGCAGGGCAGTTTGTGCGTCGCCAGACGGAGTGCTTCACGAGCAATTTCCTCACTTACTCCGGCGATCTCGAACATTACACGCCCCGGCTTTACTACTGCTACCCAGTACTCCAGCGTTCCTTTACCGGAACCCATTCGGGTCTCTGCAGGCTTCGTCGTGACCGGCTTATCCGGGAAAATCTTGATCCATACACGACCGCCACGCTTGATGTATCTCGTCATCGCGATACGGGCTGCCTCGATCTGATTGCTCTTGATCCAGCAGGGCTCGGTCGCTACGATACCGTACTCTCCGTATGTGATCGTGTTGCCGCGCGATGCCTTACCTGTCATTGTGCCGCGGAACTGCTTACGGCGCTTTACTCTTTTCGGCATTAACATGATTAATTTCCTCCTCCCTTACGCTTCCTGTTTGTTCTTCGTCGGAAGGATCTCACCACGGTAGATCCATACCTTTACACCGATCTTACCATAAGTCGTATCCGCCTCGGCAAAACCGTAGTCGATATCTGCTCTTAACGTCTGCAGAGGGATCGTGCCGTCGCTGTAGAACTCCGTACGTGCGATATCCGCACCGCCCAGGCGTCCGGAAACGGCTGCCTTGATTCCCTGTGCTCCGGTGATCGTGTTCCCACGGGAATCTTTCTTCATCGTACGCGTCATGCAGGACTTGACTGCACGGCGGAACGAGATACGGTTCTCCAGCTGGGAAGCGATGTTCTCTGCAACAAGCTGTGCATCTGCATCCGGCTTCTTGATCTCCTGTACATCCAGGTTCAGGGTCGTATGCACTGCCTTCTTGTCCTTTGCTTCCTTCTTGGAAGGCTCTTTGATCCCAAGCTCCTTCATCAGCGCTTTCTTGGTATCCTCGATGCCCTTACCGCCCTTGCCGATGATGAATCCCGGCTTCTGTGCGGAAACGACCACATCGATCTTTCCTTCGCGGCGCATGATCTCGATCTTGGATACGCCTGCCGAGTAGAGCTTTTTCTTGAGGAATTCACGGATCTTGTGATCCTCTACCAGATAGTCCGCAAACTTATCTTCACTGTACCATCTCGAATCCCAGTCTTTGATTACACCGACCCGGAGTCCATGCGGATTAACTTTCTGTCCCATACTTACTTAGCTCCTTTCTCGTCCAGAACGATCGTGATATGACTGACACGCTTCTCAATGCGGTAAGCGCGTCCCTGTGCTCTCGGATGGATCCGCTTCATCGTCGGTCCCTTGTTTGCGAAGCACTCCGCAACATAGAGGTTCTCCGGATTCATACCGTTGTTGTTCTCCGCGTTAGCGATCGCGGAATCCAGCAGTTTCTTGATGATGGAAGACGCATATCTCGGATTGTACTCGAGGATCGCCTTTGCCGTCGCCACATCCTTGCCGCGGATCGCGTCAAGGACAAAACATGCCTTCTGGACAGAAACCCTTGCGTAAGATAATTTTGCGGAGGGTCTTGTCTCTCTGTTGTTTTCGTTTCTCTCTCTCTTGATCTGAGAGCGATGTCCCTTTGCCATGACTCTTTTTCCTCCTTATCTTACTTTACTTTCGATTTCTTATCGTCTTTGCCGTGACCGCGGAACGTGCGGGTCGCAACAAACTCACCAAGCTTATGTCCTACCATATCCTCCGTGACATATACGGGCACATGCTTACGACCGTCATGTACCGCGATCGTGTGTCCGACGAAGGACGGGAAGATGGTGGAACGACGCGACCAGGTCTTGATCGCCTGCTTCTTACCGGACGCATTCATATTGTCCACTGCCTTTAAAAGGCTTGCATCCGCAAAAGGTCCCTTCTTTAATGATCTAGCCATTGATATCTTTCCTCCTTACTTGATCGCCTTGCCGTCGCGTCTTCTCACGATCAGCTTGTTCGAGTTCTTGTTCTTCTTCCTGGTCTTCAAGCCAAGAGCCGGCTTACCCCAGGGAGTGGAGGGACCCGGACGTCCGATACCGGTCTTACCCTCACCACCGCCGTGCGGGTGGTCGTTCGGGTTCATGACGGAACCACGGACTGTCGGGCGGATACCCATGTGGCGCTTACGACCTGCTTTACCGATGTTGATCAGGTTGTGGTCGCCGTTTCCGATCACTCCGATAGATGCGCGGCACTCGATCGGTACCATTCTCATCTCGCCGGAGGGAAGACGGAGCGTTGCATACTTGCCTTCCTTTGCCATCAGCTGTGCGGAGTTACCTGCCGCACGAACCATCTGGCCGCCTTTGCCCGGAAGCAGCTCGATATTGTGTACCAGCGTACCGACGGGGATGGAAGAAAGCGGGAGGCAGTTACCTGCTTTAATCTCGGCGTTCGGACCGTTCATGATCTTCATGCCTTCCTTCAGTCCCTGCGGAGCAAGGATGTATGCCTTCTCGCCGTCTGCATAGCAGATCAGTGCGATGTTTGCGGTACGGTTCGGATCATATTCGATCCCGACGACCTTTGCAGGTACATCGTCCTTCAGACGCTTGAAATCGATGATCCTGTACTTCTGGCGATTGCCGCCGCCATGATGGCGAACGGTGATCTTACCCTGATTGTTGCGTCCTGCGGTCTTGTCCTTCTTTGCCAGCAGGCTCTTCTCCGGAGTCAGCTTCGTGATCTCGGAGAAATCGGAACCCGTCATGTTTCTTCTTGACGGTGTATAGGGATTATACTTTTTGATTCCCATTGTTTATTCTCTCCTTTTTGTTTGTTGTCACACTTGTCTGTGTATATGCTCTACGCCGAGCCTCGCAATATCCGTCGCTGAATGCGACGTTGCGAGCTTGCTCGCATAAGGCGCTTTCTGCGATGGATATTATGTGACGAAGCCACATCACCGAGAAAACGCTTGCGTTTTCGAGGGGGCGGGGCGGCTTATAACCCTGCAAAGATCTCGATGTCTTTGCTGTCCTCGGTCAGCTGCACGATCGCCTTTTTGGTCTTCGCGGTCTTACCGTACTTCAGACCTCTGCGCTTCGTCTTGCCGTCCTGGTTCATCGTGTTCACTTTCGCAACCTTGACGCCGTCGAACATCTTCTCGACCGCCTCTTTGATCTGCGTCTTGTTTGCTTCGGGATGAACGAGGAAGGAATACTTTCTCTCCGCCATGCCGTTCATGCTCTTCTCCGTCACCAGCGGCTTCTGGATGACATCATAATAAAGTATGCTAGCCATTATGCGTACACCTCCTCGATCGACGCTACTGCTTCTTTCGTCAGCACCAGCGTTCCTGCATTTACTACATCATAGACGTTGATCGTATTGGTCAGTGCCGTCTTGACATCCGGAATGTTACGTGCGGACAGGATCACGTTGTCGTTCTTCTCGTTCAGTACGACCAGCGCCTTGCTCGCATTGATGTTCTTCATCACTTCCGCGAAACGCTTCGTCTTGATCTCGTCGAACTTCAGCTCATCGACCACGATCAGCTTCTGATCTGCCACCTTGCTCGAAAGCGCGCTCTTTAATGCCGCTCTCTTCTCCTTCTTGTTCAGTTTGAAGGAATAGTCTCTCGGTACCGGTGCGAATACGACACCGCCGCCCTTCCACTGCGGAGCACGGATGGAACCCTGACGGGCATGTCCCGTCCCCTTCTGTCTCCAGGGCTTACGACCGCCGCCGGAAACCTCCGAACGGGTCTTTGCCTTCTGCGTGCCCTGACGATTATTTGCAAGCTGCTGTACGACAGCGAGATGTACGAGATGCTCGTTGATCTCTACGCCGAAGATTGCATCGCTTAAGTCGATCGAGCCTACTTCCTTGCCTTCCATGTTTACAACTTTTACATTAGCCATGGTATGTCACCCTCCTTCCTTAAGCTTCTGCTTTCGTCGTCTCTTTGATCGTGATGAGCGCCTTCTTTGCACCCGGTACCGCGCCCTTGACGAGGAGAAGGTTCTTCTCCGCATCCACGCGTACGACCTCGAGGTTCTTAACCGTTACCGCTACGCTTCCCATGTGTCCCGGCATTCTCTTACCCTTGAACACGCGGCTCGGCGAAGAGCACGCACCGTTGGAGCCTGCATGGCGATGATACTTGGAGCCGTGCGCCATCGGTCCTCTGGACTGACCGTGTCTCTTGATCGCGCCCTGGAAGCCTTTTCCCTTAGAGATCGCAGAAGCGTCGATCTTGTCGCCTACTGCGAAGATGTCTGCTTTGATCTCCTGCGCAAGTGCATACTCATCCGCATTCTCAAACTTGAACTCACGGACATATCTTTTGGAAGATACGCCGGCTTTCTTGAAGTGACCCTGCTGAGCCTGGCCGACACCGTGACGGTTTACGACCTTCTTCTTACCGGACTTGTCCTTGTTGATGATGCGGTCTTTCTTCTCGGCAAATCCTACCTGAACGGCACTGTAGCCGTCGTTCTCCACGGTCTTGATCTGCGTTACAACGCAGGGACCCGCTTCAAGTACGGTGACCGGGATCAGGGATCCATCCTCCTGAAAGATCTGCGTCATGCCGATCTTCGTTGCCAGAATTGCTTTCTTCATATTGTTCTCTCCTCTCTTTTTCTACTAAAGCGGTACGATCCGTTCGGACAGTACATAAAGTTAGTAGAGGTTTTTTGATTTACAAAAACTTAACCTGCACATGGACGCCTGCCGGCAGATCCATCTTCTGTAAAGACTCCGCGATCTTCTGCGAAGGGTTCAGGATGTCGATGAGACGCTTGTGCGTTCTCTGCTCAAACTGCTCACGGCTGTCCTTATACTTGTGCGTTGCACGAAGGATCGTTACGACCTCCTTCTTCGTGGGAAGGGGTACCGGGCCGCTGAACTCGCCGCCGTTCTTCCGTACGGTGTCGATGATCTTCTTTGCCGAAGAATCGATCAGCTGGTGATCGTATGCCTTCAGCAGCACGCGCATTGTCTGAGTCTCTGTCTTTGCCATAAATAAGTCTCCTCCTTATTTGTTGCTTCGGGGTGACTGTCCACTCTCCCGTGTGTGTCCTGATCAGTCTTTTCAAAAGGGCGCATTCGCCCCAGATCTCTACCCACACGTCGTCTCCGCTTATTCAGCGGACGGTTCAAGTATCCGGTGACCCTGTCGTCTTAATGTTTCGGGCTTATTGCCCGTCAGACATTCGCTCCGCGAAGTTACCCGCTTTCCTTAAAGATCGCGGCAATCTTGCGCTTCACAGCTATCAATGTCACAGCAAGGGCTAGTATACACACACTTGCCGAAAATTGCAAGCATTTTTTGTAATTTTTTTCAAAACTATCGGAAGAGCTGTTCCTGCGTCATCACATGCGGGTCATACGTGTCTCCCGCATCATCGACATACTGCGAGAAAAAGATGAACCGGAACGGT
>Ga0255061_10000150_pt1 | contig 16864 bp, 30 predicted proteins | sample 174RNAGHGhighgp2_FD_183093 | JGI IMG/M metagenome (GOLD analysis project Ga0255061, IMG submission 183093) | Metatranscriptome of sheep rumen microbial communities from Palmerston North, Manawatu-Wanganui, New Zealand - 1742 RNA GHGhigh gp2... | ecosystem: Host-associated > Mammals > Digestive... | reverse complement strand
CTTAAAGATTTGAAGCGGCTGACTTCTTATTCAGCAGTGGTGGCCTGGAAAGCAGGTTTTACGGCTTCGGGAAGTGCTTTTTCAACGAGTTCGATACGAACCATAGGGGCATTGTCACCATGGCGAGTACCGAGTTTAATGATACGAGTATAACCGCCGGGGCGATTTGCATTTCTTTTTGCGATATCATCGAAAAGCTTGTTAAGGATCAGGTTATGATTCTTAGCATCATCTTTATCGGTGCGGTCAACGACGCGCTGATTCAAACGAGCGGCGACGATACGACGTGCGTGGATATCACCGCGTTTAGCGAGTGTGATGAGCTTATCAACGACGGAACGCAGTTCTTTAGCCTTAGGTTCAGTCGTCTGGATAGCCTCATGCTCAAGCAGCTGAGTAGCGAGGTTATCGAGCATCGCATGGAGATGAGCAGTCGGGCGGCTGAAATGGCGACCAGATTTACGATGTCTCATAGTGAGTAATCCTGAAATAAAGAGTTATTTAAATCAAACGGGAGGTTCCCAATTATCGACAGACATACCAAGGGTCAGGCCCATTTTAGCGAGAATATCTTTAATTTCGCGCAAGCTTTTACGGCCAAAGTTTTTAGTTTTAAGCATATCGGCTTCGGATTTCTGAACGAGTTCGCCGATGAACCTGATATTGGCGTTCTGTAGACAATTGGCGGAACGAACGGAGAGTTCGAGCTCGCCGACAGAGCGGTCGAGGTATTCATTGGAATTGACTTCGACGACTTCTTCGACAGGTGCGACAGGCACGATATCCTCATCGAAGTTAATGAAGATGGAGACCTGTTCTTTAAGAATTTTAGCGGCGAAAGCGACGGCATCTTCAGGGGCGACGGAACCGTCGGTCCAAACTTCAAGAGTGAGCTTATCATAATCGGTATGCTGGCCCACACGAGCGTTAGTGACGGTATAATTGACGCGCTGAACCGGAGAGAAGAGGGCATCGACAGCGATAGTACCGATAGGCAATTCTTCTTCACGGGGTTCGTCAGCGCGGCGATACCCTTTACCGGTATCGACGCAGAAATCAGCAGAGAAGTGACCATCTTCGCCGAGAGTACAAATGATGTGTTCCGGGTTAAGGATTTCAACATTTGCGGGGGCATCGATATCGCTGGCGAGCACTGGACCGGGGCCGGATTTTTCGACATGCATCCAGATGGGCTCAGAGATATCAGACTTGATGAGTAATTCTTTAATATTAAGGATGATGACGGTAACATCTTCCTTAACTTCGGGCAGAGCCATGAACTCGTGCAAAGCGCCATCGATTCTTACGGCGGTGATAGCCGCGCCCTGCAAGGAGCTAAGGAGAATGCGACGCAAAGCATTACCGATAGTCTGACCGTAACCACGCTCGAGTGGTTCACAAATGAATCGGCAATAATTAGGGGTACGAGTTTCATTATCGATCTCAACGCCCTTTGGCTTAATGAGATCTGTCCAATTTCGATGCATGCGTTCCTCCGCACTCGAAAGGTGACACACAATAAACCGCCGGTTAATAACCGGCGTAACTACTTACAACGGGAATTAGACGCGACGACGTTTTGGAGGTCTGCAACCGTTGTGTGGTATGGGGGTCACATCACGAATGAGAGTCACTTTCAGGCCGGCGGCCTGAAGGGCACGCAGAGCGGCCTCACGGCCGGAGCCTGGGCCTTTTGCATAAACAGCGATGGAACGCATACCATGATCCATGGCTTTATGCGCAGCATCATCAGCAGCGACCTGAGCAGCGAACGGCGTGGACTTACGGGATCCTTTGAATCCCTTTGTACCGCAGGTGCACCAGGAAACGGCCTCGCCGTTATTATCGGTAATCGTGATGATAGTGTTATTAAAAGTAGACCGAATGTGAGCTACGCCGCTCTGAACATTCTTCTTAACGTGTTTTTTAAGGCCGCGTTTTGAGCCTTTCACATCTTTAGCCACAGTCTTTCCTCATTAACGATAGGGTTTAAGCGTCAGAAAAATGAACTATTTTTTCTTTTTGACGGCAACGCGGCTTGGACCCTTACGCGTGCGGGCGTTAGTCTTCGTGCGCTGACCGCGAACGGGCAGGCCGCGACGATGACGCAGACCGCGATAGCAACCGAGATCCATAAGGCGCTTAATATTCATACGAACGATACGACGCAGATCACCTTCGACCTGATAGTGCGCATCAATGACGTCACGAATGGCGCGAACTTCAGCTTCCGTGAGTTCGTCGCTATTGCGGTCATAAGGAACCTTAGCTTCATCAAGAATTAATTTGGCGCGCGTACGACCAATGCCGTATATGCTCGTGAGAGCAATTTCCATACGTTTACGACGCGGCAAATCGATACCAGCAATACGTGCCATGCTGTTTTACCTCCTAACTCCTTAGCCCTGACGCTGTTTATGGCGAGGATTTTCACAAATCACGCGGACAACGCCATGGCGGCGAATCAGTTTACATTTATCACAAATTTTTTTAACCGACGGCCGAACCTTCATGTTCGTCTCTCCTTAATAAAACCAGTATGCAGCGAAACTGCCGCACTCAAAAGGCGGCGCTTTTTATCAAAGCTCAGAAAAAAGTGCAACAAAAATCGCAAACAATTTTTTTTTGCGCCGACAACATGCCGCAGAAAGTCCTGAATTAGAATTCGAGGGCTTTCCTGATGGCATTAAAGACATCATCGACGCTAGCGTTACCCTGAATCGTGTATAAGAGACCACGTTTTTCATAGTAACTGACAAGCGGTTGAGTTTGATTGTGATAGGCAACCAAACGCGAACGGACAACTTCTTCGTTATCATCCGCACGTTGTACCAGCTGACCACCACATGCATCACAAACACCGGCAACTCGGGAGGGCATTGTTATTTTGTGATAAACAGCGCCACAACCGGCACAGCTTTCGCGATTAACGATTCGTTCAACGAGCAGGTCATCGGGAACGTCAATCAGGATGACTGCGTCAATTTTCTCGCCGGCAGCCTCGAGGGCGTCAGCCTGAGCGATTGTGCGAGGATAACCATCAAGAAGATAGCCATCTTTCTCATTGGCGAGTCTTTCAGCGACGATACCATTGACAAGCTCATCGGGAACGAGTTGGCCGGCAGCGATATAACTGTCGGCCTTTTTACCAAGCTCGGTACCCTCTCGGCGAGCAGCTCGGAGCATATCACCGGTAGAAATATGGGGGATATGCATCGCGGCCGAAAGGGATTTAGCCTGTGTTCCCTTGCCACCTCCCGGTGGCCCCATAAGGATCACACGTTTTTTCATGAATCAGAACACTTTACCCAGCAGCGCGCTGACGCAGCCGTGGGCGATTGGTGGGCGCATTGAAACCTTCATAGTGGCGATTGGTGAGGTGATCCTCGATCTGGCGAACCGTATCGAGAGAGACACCGACAACAATCAGAAGGGACGTGCCACCAAAATAGAACTGGACCTGGAAACTAGACACAAGAAGCTCAGGCAGGATACAGACCAAAGAAATATAGATAGCACCGACTACGGTAACGCGGTCGAGCGCGGTCTCGATATATTCGGCGGTTGTCTTACCGGGGCGGACCCCAGGAATGCTAGCCTGATTTTTCTTGAGATTATCTGCCACGTCAACGGGGTTGAAAACAACCGCCGTATAGAAGAAGCAGAAGAAAACGATGAGCGCAACATAAAACAGGATATGACGCCAATCGCCTGGCATCAGGGCCACATGCATGGACTGAAGCCACTCGATATTGGGGAACATGCCTGCGATCGTTGCAGGGAACATCAGGATTGAACTGGCAAAAATGGGCGGGATAACTCCTGCCGTATTAAGTTTAAGTGGAAGGTATGAGGCCTGATCTGAGAAAGCATCCCGCCCAACCATACGTTTGGCGTGCTGGATTGGGATACGGCGCTGCGCTTTTTCGAAAAAGCAGATAAATGCGATAGTAACCGTCACAACGATTGTGAGCAGTATGATTTGATAACCTGAAAGACCGACGGTACCAGTCGTGTCGCCGATTGCCTGCTGAACCAAGGTGTACAGGGCGTTCGGCAGCCGGGCGACGATACCGGCGAAGATGACCAAAGAAATACCGTTTCCGATGCCACGGTCATTTATCTGTTCACCGAGCCACATTATGAACACGGCGCCAGTAGTCAGGGAAAGGATTGTCAACAGTTTAAAACCCCATTCGTTTCCAATCGTCACAAGCCCCGCGATATCTCCGGAGCTTGACTGATTCAGCAACCAGGTTGCCATCAGGAATCCCTGAACGAGGGAAATACCAAGCGTGAGATAACGGGTCCACTGATTGATGGCGCGACGTCCCGACTCGCCTTCTTTCTGTTTCCGTTCGACGGCGGGGACAACCACGCCGAGCAACTGAAATATAATGGACGCGCTGATGTAGGGCATGATGCCCAGCGCAAAAATGGACATCTGTTCGAGAGCGCCGCCAGAGAAGAAGTTGAAAAGACTCATCATTCCCTGGCTATCCCCGCCGAACATCGAGTTCATTTTTAAACGATCAACGCCGGGAGTCGTTATGAAGCAACCAATTCGATAAACCGCAAGAAGCGCAAGCGTAAAAAGGATACGCTTGCGCAACTCGGGGATTTTAAACATGTTTGAAAATCCGCTAGCCACCACAAACCTCAATGCTTCCGCCGGCTTTTTCGATTTTCTCGCGAGCAGAAGCACTGACAGCGTCGACGATAACATTGAGCTTTACATTGACATCACCGTTACCGAGGATTTTGACACCGTCTGCCTGCCCACGGACGAGGCCAGCGAGACGAAGCGCAACGATGTCGACGGGGTTCGAACCGTCGAAGCGGTTTAAATCGCCGACATTTACGATTGCGTAATTTTTAGCAAAAATGTTCTTAAAGCCACGTTTTGGCAAACGACGGCTCAAAGGCATCTGACCACCTTCAAAACCAACGCGAGGGGAACCACCGGAACGGGCTTTCTGACCTTTCTGTCCTCGGCCTGCCGTCTTACCATTACCGCTGCTGGTACCGCGACCAACACGTTTACGGGAGTGCGTACTTCCGGGTGCCGGGGAAAGATTACTTAAATCAATCATCTTAAACCTCAATATTCAGGCACTAGTCTTGGACTGGTGTGACCTTTACCATGTGTTCGACGCGCTTGATCATGCCGCGAATAACGGGCGTATCCTCGACCACTACAGAATGGGAAACCTTGCGCAAACCGAGATGCTTTAAGGTCTCAATCTGGGAATCGATACGACAGATACCACTACGCGTACGTGTAATTTTAATTTTGCTCATGATTTTTTGCTCCAAAAGGTAAATCCTAATCTAAGGGTTTGCCTAATTTGGCAAGATAACGCTCACGGCTCTGAAGCTTTTTCAGGCCATCCAATGTGGCACGAACGAGGTTGTGCGGATTGGTGGATCCGATTGCTTTAGAGAGAACATTCTCAACGCCACAGGCCTCGAGGACGGCACGGACCGCGCCGCCGGCGATAACGCCGGTGCCTTTACCTGCGGGACGCAGATAAACCTTGGAGGCGCCGTAGTGGCCAACCACTTCGTGAGGAAGCGTGCCGTCAACGACGGTCACTTTTGTCATCATACGCTTAGCGCGTTCTGTACCCTTGCTGATAGCCTCGGGAACCTCGCCGGCCTTGCCGTGGGCGCAGCCGACATTACCCTTGCCATCACCGACAACGACGATGGCGCCGAAGCTGAAACGGCGACCGCCCTTGACGACTTTAGCAACGCGGTTGATGTAAACAACTTTTTCAATTAATTCCGTAGTATCGGGTATTACTCGAGCAGTAGTCACTCTCTTTCTCCTTAGTACATGCGAGCCCAGCACGGGGCATACCGCTGATTAGAAATTCAACCCACCTTCTCGAGCACCTTCTGCGACGGCTTCAATGCGGCCATGGAAGATGAAACCGTTACGGTCGAACGCAACCTTATCAATCTTCTTCTCGACGCAAAGCTTAGCGATTTCGCAGCCAAGAATCTTGGCCTGCTCTACAGGTTTCTTACCCGCAATCAGATCCTTTACACTCTTGTGAAGGGTGGAAAGCGCCAGAAGCGTGGTACCGGTCGTATCATCGATAACCTGGCAATACATCTGATTATTGCTTCGGAACACGCACAGACGAGGACGTTCGGCCGTGCCGCGAAGGTGACGGCGAACTGACTTCTGACGGCGAAGGCGGAGTGCAGTTTTTTTCTGACAAATATTCATAATTAATTCCTCCCACCGAAATTACTTGCTGGAAGTCTTACCGGCCTTGCGGCGGATAACTTCATCCATGTACTTGACGCCCTTGCCCTTGTAAGGCTCGGGAGCACGGAAGGAACGGATTTCAGCGGCGGTACGGCCGATAACTTCCTTATCAGCTGAGCGCAGCGTAATTTTGAAATCCTTGGAAACTTCTGCGGTAACGCCATCGGGAAGCTCATAAAGGATGGGGTGGCTGTAACCGAGGACGAACAGGATCTCGCGGGCATTTTTCATCTCGGCACGATATCCGGTTCCAATGATCTCGAGACGACGCTCGAAACCCTCGGAGACGCCGACGACCATGTTATGAAGCAGGGCGCGGGTCAAACCGCTAATTGCACGGCCTTCGTTATCTTCCTGTTTCAGCGTAACAGAGACATGACCGTTCTCGGACTTAATCTCGACGCAGTCGTTAAAACGGCGAGTGAGCGAGCCTTTCGGTCCCTTGACTGTCACGTTCTGACCATCAATAGAAACATTAACACCGTTAGGGAGAGCAACAGGAGCCTTTCCAATACGTGACTGTTTAAATTCTGTCATGATACGCGCTCCTAGTAAACAGTGCAGATCAATTCGCCGCCGAGACGCTTTTCACGAGCATCCTTACCGCTCATGACGCCGTGCGACGTGCTGACGATGCACAGACCGAGGCCCCCGAGGACTTCGGGAATAGCCTGATGTTTCACATAAACACGACGACCGGGTCTTGATTCACGGGAAATATTCTTAATGACGGGGGCATTGTCGAAATATTTCAGGGAAACCTCAGCAACCGCGATCGGGCCGGCCGAAACAGAAAAGTCTTCGATATAGCCTTCTTCCTTAAGGATACGAAGGATTTCGTTGCGAAGACGAGATGTTTTGACGGTAACTTTATCGTGTTTTGCCAATTGGGCATTACGAATTCGCGTCAGCAAATCCGCGATAGGATCAGTCATCATAGTGTTTTCACCTCTAGACTACCAGCTGGCTTTCGTAACGCCGGGCAGCTCGCCCTTGAGGGCGAGCATACGGAAACAAATACGGCAAAGGCCAAACTTTCTTAAATATGCATGTGAACGACCGCAGACAGAACAACGCGTATATTCGCGTACAGAGAACTTCTGTTTTTTCTGCTGCTTTTCAATCATTGCCTTTCGAGCCACCGCGTACCTCCTACTTTCTAAAAGGCATACCTAAAAGTTTTAACAGTGCGCGAGCTTCGTCATCAGTACGTGCGCTCGTCACAACACAGATATTCAGCCCGTAAACTTTCTCGATCTTGTCGAGGGAAATCTCGGGGAAAATGATGTGTTCCTTAATCCCAAGTGCATAGTTTCCTTTGCCGTCAAAGGCTTTCGGACTTACGCCTCTAAAGTCGCGCACGCGGGGAAGAGCAACATTCATTAAGCGGTCAAGAAACTCATACATGCGGTCGCGACGAAGTGTCACCATGACGCCGATTGGCATGCCCTGGCGAAGCTTGAAAGAAGCGATTGACTTTCTAGCTTTTGTCACGACGGCCTTCTGACCAGTAATTGCACCAATTTCATTTGCGACCACCTCAATCAGCTTCGCATTGCTGACGGCCTCGCCGAGGCCGACGTTGAGGACGATCTTCTCCAGGCGAGGCACTTCCATCGGGTTCTTGTAACCGAACTCTTTCTTAAGAGCGGGAACCACCTCGTTCGTATAACGATCAAATAGCCGAGTCACAGACTCCTCCTGCCTTCAATACAGACTTATTTAAAAATCTCGCCGGTTTTTACGCAGTAACGGACTTTAGCAACATGCGCAACCGGTTCACCGAAACTATTCAAAGCGTCGCGTTTAGACTCAAACAGTGCGTTATCCTTGCCGACATACCGGGAAGCCACCCGGACACCACGTTTAAGCTTCTCGCTGTAGAGCGCTACGTTGCTTGCATGTACACTAGCTTCTTTGCTGATGATACCAGCTTCCTGACCCTGGGCGTTGGCGCGTCGGTGGACTTTCACGATATTGCGTCCCTCGACGAAAACCCGGTCGCTCTTGGTATCAACGCGCAGAACGCGTCCCTGCATGCCCCGCTCTTTACCCGAAAGAATGATGACAACATCACCTCTTTTGATCTTCATATCACACCTCGTTTTAAAGAACTTCTGGAGCAAGCGAAATGATCTTCACATAACCCTTGGCACGAAGCTCGCGGGCCACTGGCCCGAAGATACGCGTGCCGATCGGGTTCTTCTGCGCGTCGATCAAAACGGCTGCATTCGTATCGAACTTGATGTAGCTGCCATCTTTGCGCGCAATTTCCTTCGCCGTACGAACGACGACGGCGTGATGAACATCGCCTTTCTTAACTTTGGAGTTTGGCAGCGCTTCCTTTACCGAAACGACGATGACGTCACCGATACCGGCGTACTTACGTTTCGAACCGCCAACCACCTTAATACACTGAACTTTCTTAGCTCCCGAGTTATCACCAACTGAGAGCACTGTCTGCGTCTGAATCACGGCTATTTCCCCTTAATCAGATGATATCTGCTTACAGAACAGGCGCACGGCGGATAATCTCTTTCAGGCGCCAGCACTTATTCTTAGAGATCGGTCGCGTTTCTTCGATCATTACGTGATCACCGATGCGGGCACTATTCTCGCAATCCTGTGCCATATAGCGCGAACGACTTTTCACATACTTCTTGTAAATCGGATGAAGAACACGGCGCTCGACGACGACCACGATGGTCTTCTCCATTTTGTCACTTACTACAACACCGACACGCGTTTTGCGGTTGCCGACTTTTTTAGTTTCCATCTTTTATCCTCTCAACTCGCGTTCACGAATGACAGTATTGAGCCGCGCAATATCCTTGCGAAGCTTTACCATATCGGATACCTTCTCGAGCTGTCCGGTTGCCTGACGCATCTTCAGGCGGAAGAATTCCTTCCGGCTGGTCTCAAGCATTTCATGCAACTCGGCGCTGCTTTTCTCTTTTAACTCTGCTGCTTTCATTAGATTTGCTCCCGGGCGACGAACTTCGTCTTTAACGGCAACTTATTCGATGCAAGGCGGAATGCCTCACGAGCAACGTCTTCAGGCACGCCATCCATCTCATAAAGAATTCTACCAGGCTGAACGACGGCCACCCAGAACTCCGGATTACCCTTACCTTTACCCATTCGGGTCTCGGCTGGCTTCTGCGTAATCGGCTTGTCTGGGAAGATACGGATCCACAGGTTACCGCCGCGCTTGGCATAACGCGTCATGGCGACACGAGCTGCCTCGATCTGTCGTGCGGTAATCTTTGCGGGCTCCAAGGCCATCAAACCATACTCACCAAAGCTCACGTCGGAGCCGCGATACGCGACCCCGCGCATGCGGCCTTTCTGAACTTTTCTCCACTGTACTTTCTTAGGACTTAACATCGCTTGCTCCTGCGAATGAATCGCTCATTCGCCTTATCGCTTTTGCAATCATACCCCACGAGCGAGGCACAAAATCAACATGCCCCCGCAAGGCGCACACACATACGCCTACTTTGACTTCTTGTCAAAGCAAAAAAACAGAAAATGTCATTTTTTTTTGAAAAGTGATGTTTTACCGGGGCGTTGCGGGGCGAGCCCCGCAAGGGGGGTAGCGGCGTATTGGCTCGACAATAGCCGCGCAGGGGGGCTTACCCCCCTGCAACCAAACCTTTCCAGGACATTATCTGGATTTAGCCTTAAGCATTGACACGAAGCGGGTCGCCGAGGATTTCACCCTTAAAGATCCAGACTTTGATACCGATGATGCCGTAGGCGGTACGGGCTTCAGCGAAGCCGTAATCGATATCGGCGCGAAGCGTATGAAGAGGCACACGGCCTTCGCGGTACCATTCGGTCCTGCTCATCTCGGCGCCGCCGAGACGGCCGGCGCAGTTCACGCGGATACCCTTGGCACCTAGTTTCAGAGCGGTCTGGACGCTCTTTTTCATCGCGCGGCGGAAGCTCACGCGGTGCTCGAGATTTCTTGCCACGCCTTCGGCAACGAGCTGCGCATCCATTTCGGCCTTACGGAGTTCCTGGATGTTGAGGAAAACCTCGCTGTTGCTCATCTTGCGGAGCTGATCTTTCAACTTCTCAACGTCCTTGCCTTTCTTGCCGATGATGATACCGGGCTTGGCGGTATAGACGCTGACCTTCACCTTGCTGGCCGCGCGCTCAATCTCGATGCGATTGATGCCGGTGTGGCCGTACTCGTTCTTAATGAATTTCTTTATGCGGAGGTCTTCTTTGAGCCACTTCGCATAATTGCCTTCTTCGTACCATTTTGACGACCAGGTCTTGATTACGCCGATGCGCAGGCCTGTCGGATTACATTTCTGTCCCAAGGAAACCTCCAACTATTCTTCTACCGCGGGCTTATGGGCAGCGCCGCGTACGTTACGGTTAAGCTCGATATGAATGTGGCAGGTACGCTTGCGAATACGGGTTGCGCGTCCCTGAGCACGGGGCATAAAGCGGCGGAGCGTCGGACCCTCGTTAACCCAGGCGCTGCTGACTTTCAGTGACTCGACGTCGTGATCGCCGCTCAACTCGATGTTGTGAATGGCGGACTCAATCAATTTCTCGACGATAATCGCGCCGCGCTTGTTTGTGTAACGAAGTACGCTCAGGGCATCAAACACCTCAAGGCCGCGGATCATGTCGATTATGATTCTTGCCTTGCGGGGAGCCAAACGCACGCTGTTCGCACTCACGCGGTTACCGCTGTGATGTTCATTCTTCAATGAGGGCTTGCTCATTTAATTTCTCCATTGCGTATTAGCGCTTGGCAACTTTGCGATCGGCCGCGTGACCACGGAAGGTACGCGTCATCGAAAATTCACCCAGTTTGTGACCAACCATGTTTTCGGTTACGAAAACGGGAATAAAACTCTTACCATTGTGAACCGCGAACGTCATGCCGACCATCTCGGGCAGGATCATGCTGCGGCGGGACCAGGTTTTAATTACTTTCTTTGATGATCCTTCATTCGCCTCGACTTTCTTGGCAAGGTGTTCGTCAATGAAAGGACCTTTTTTAATGGATCGTGGCATTGAATAGTCTCCTCAACTATTTACTGCGTCGTTTGACGATAAATTTGCTACTGACTTTATTATGACGCGTCTTCTTGCCTTTGGTCGGGATACCCCATGGGGTCACGGGGTGACGGCCACCGCTCGTACGACCTTCACCGCCGCCGTGGGGGTGATCAACCGGGTTCATGACGACACCGCGGACGGACGGACGAACGCCAAGCCAGCGCTTGCGGCCGGCTTTGCCCAAGGAGACATTCGAATGATCGCTCAGGCCGACTTTGCCGATAGTCGCACGGCACTCGACATGAATCTTCCTCAGCTCGCCGGACGGCATACGGACGAGGGCGTAATTGTCCTCCCGGGCCATCAGCTGGGCGCTCACGCCCGCGCTGCGGACGAGCTGGCCGCCCTTGCCGGGATTCATCTCGATGTTATGAATCTCCGTGCCGAGCGGGATGTATTTCAGTTTCAGGCTGTTGCCAACCTTGATGTCCGCATGCGCGCTCGAGATTACCTCGTTGCCGACCTGAAGGCCTTCCGGCGCCAGGATATAGCGTTTCTCGCCATCGGCGTAAGTAATCAGGGCGATACGGCAGGTGCGGACTGGATCGTACTCGATCGCCACCACGCGGCCGGGAACGCCGACCTTGTTGCGGCGGAAATCGATAACACGATAGCGCTGCTTGTGACCGCCGCCGTGATGACGGCAGGTGATGCGGCCGAGATTGTTACGGCCGCCCTTCTTGGTCATTTTCACCACGAGGCTGCGCTCGGGCGTTTCCTTGGTGACATCTTCGTGGCTCAAGACCGTCATGAAACGACGGCTAGCCGATGTCGGTTTAAAACTCTTAAGTGCCATAATTCACCTTCCTAAAAGCTTTTTTGCCAGACTTAGGCTTCGGCCGTTTCGGCGGCTTCATCAACCTTGTCAAAGAAATCAATCTCCTGGCCATCAGCAAGCGTAACAACGGCTTTCTTCCATTTGTTCACTCGGCCAAGCGTGCGACCAAATCTTTTCGTCTTGCCAGGCATTATGCAGGTATTGACGTCCGTCACTTTCACGTTGAAAAGCTTGGCGACGGCCTCGGCTATTTCCTGCTTGTTGGCTTTCAAATCCACGGCAAACACGTACTGGTTGCCGGCCCTTCTGAGCAGCGTCGACTTCTCGTTAATGATCGGGCGACGAATTACATCTTCTATACGCTTCATCCCTGCAACCTCGCATCAAGTCTTTCAAGGCTTTCACGCGTCACAATGACGCCGCCATAGTGTAAAACATCATAGACATTCACGCCTTCGGGACGAATGTACTTGAAGTTCTGAAGGTTTCTCACGCTCAGACGAAGGTTCTCGTTGTTAAGCGTCGTAAACTGCTGATCCCCCGGCTTGCTGTCGACGATCAGGGCGCGCTCCACGCTCAGCGTATTGAGCGTGCTCACAACTGCCTTTGTCTTAATCTCGGCCACATCAAAGTTGTCTACCACCTTGATCTTGCCCTCGCCCGCCATCATGCTCAGAGCGCTTCTGAGCGCGGCGCGCATCTTCTTTTTGCCCAGCGAATAGCTGAAGTCGCGATTGCGCTTGGCAAACGCACGACCGCCGCCTACCATGTGCGGCGAACGGCTCGTTCCCTGACGGGCATTGCCCGTGCCTTTCTGCTTGAACGGTTTCTTACCGCCACCGCTCACTTCCGATCTCGTCTTGCCCTTTGCGGTACCGCGGCGACGATTCGCAAGCTGCATCTTTACCACTTCGTGGAAAAGATGCGGCCGCACATCTGCACCGAATACCTCATCAGACACCTCGACCTCACCGATCTTTTCATTGGTCAGGTTGTACAAGTCCAATTTCATCTCGATTCTCCGTACCTGTCGCAGACAATTCTAAAGGTTCTGCGTCTGTGTCACTAGTCGCGAAGGCGAATCTTGATATCCACGCCTGCCGACAAATCCAACTTCATTAATGCATCCACCGTCTGCTCGTTCGTTTCGATATCGATCAGACGTTTATGCGTACGAATCTCAAACTGCTCACGACTCTTCTTGTCCACGTGAGGGCTTCTTAATACCGTAAAACGGCTTACCGACGTGGGAAGAGGAATCGGGCCCGCAATCTTTGCTCCCGTACGCTGCGCTGCATCAATAATTTCCTTCACTGAAGCATCCAACAGTCTGTGATCGTATGCTTTCAGCTTAATACGAATTCTATCGCCCATTTTAAGGCTCTCCTCTCTATTCTCAGGAAATCAAAATCAATTTCCTTTTGCTCCAAACTTCTCAATCAAACCATCTGCAATCGCAGACGGAAGCGGCTCATAACACTTAAACTGCATCGTGTAGCTCGCGCGACCCTGCGTCGCCGAGCGAAGCACTGTAGCATATCCAAACATTTCTGACAAGGGAACTGCAGCACGAATCACCTGAATATTCTTGCGCGGCTCCAAATCCTGAATCCGGCCTCGGCGACTGTTCAGATCGCCTATGACGTCCCCTGTATACTCCTCTGGCGTCACAACCTCAACATCAAAAACGGGTTCAAGCAGCTGAGCGCCACATTTTTTACAACCGTCCTTGAATGCCATCGATCCGGCCACCTGGAACGCCATCTCGCTCGAGTCCACCTCGTGGTAAGATCCGAACGTCAGGTCGACATGGACATCTACCACAGGATAACCCGCAAGAACGCCGCTCTCCGCCGCGTTGCGGACGCCCTTCTCGACCGCCGGCCAGTACTCGCGCGGAACCACGCCGCCCACGATCTTGGACTCAAACGTAATGCCGGTACCCGGCTCGTTCGGCTTCAGCTGAAGCACCACATGACCGTACTGACCGCGACCGCCAGACTGACGGACATAACGGCACTCCATCTCGCCCGGCTTCGTGATCGTCTCGCGGTACGCCACCTGAGGCCGACCTATCTTCGCGTTCACGTTGAACTCGCGTTTCAGACGAGACGCAATGATATCCAGGTGAAGCTCGCCCATGCCGCCTATCACCGTCTGACCTGTCTCCTGATCCGTGCTCACCTTGAACGACGGGTCTTCCGCCGCAAGCTTCTGAAGCGCAAGACCAAGCCTGTTCACGTCATCCTGCGTGTCCGGCTCAATCGACATGCTGATAACCGGATCCGGGAATGTCATCGACTCAAGAACCACGTCCAGGCCTTCCTCGCAAAGCGTGTCGCCCGTTACGGTATTCTTGAGACCAAGAACGGCAACGATCTCACCCGTGTGCGCCTCAGTGATGTCTTCGCGCTTGTTGGCATGCATGCGAAGCAGACGACCGATGCGCTCACGGCGATGCTTGTTCGTGTTGAAAACAGACTCGCCGGCCACGAGCTTTCCGGAATAGACGCGGACAAACGTCAGCTGCCCAACATAAGGATCCGCCATGAGCTTAAAGGCGAGGCCTGCGAATGGTTCGTCATCAGAAACCTTAAGCTCAAACTTCTCCTCTTCCTTTACGTCGCCATCGCCTCGCTCCTGACGCGAAAACGCATCATACGGCGCCACCATGGGACCAGGAATATCAATCGGGCTCGGCAGAAAATCCACCACGCCATCCAGCATTCGCTGTACACCTTTGTTCTTAAAAGCCGATCCGCAGAACACGGGCACAAGACCCATCGCAATACAGCCTTTACGGAGTGCAGCACGAATTTCATCGGCAGAAATCTCCTCACCCTCGAGATATTTTTCCATCAGCGCCTCGTCGTAATCCGAAGCCTTGACGATCAAACTCTCCCGGAACTCAGATATCTCCGCTTCCATGTCTGCAGGCATCTCACCTTCTTCCGTATCAAGCGTGTCCGCATTGAAATACAACGCCTTCAGCTCGATCAGATCGATAATGCCTTTAAAATTCTCTTCAGAACCGATTGGTAACTGAACCGCCACGGGATTCGTGTTCAGACGGTGCTCCATCTGAACAAGCACAGCCTTGAAGTCGGCGCCCACGCGGTCCATCTTATTAACGAATGCGATGCGGGGTACGTGGTATTTATCCGCCTGACGCCAGACTGTCTCGCTTTGAGGCTGTACGCCGCCAACCGCACAAAATACGGCTACCGCACCATCCAGTACGCGAAGACAACGCTCGACCTCTATCGTGAAATCGACATGTCCCGGCGTATCGATTATGTTTATGCGGTGACGCGCATTATTACGATTCCAGTAGCAAACCGTCGCCGCACTCGTAATCGTAATGCCGCGTTCCTGCTCTTCAGCCATCCAGTCCATCGTCGCAGCGCCATCATGCACCTCCCCGATCCGGTGCGTCCGGCCGGTAAAATACAGTATTCGCTCCGACGTCGTCGTCTTTCCTGCATCAATGTGCGCCATGATTCCTATGTTGCGCACACGACTTAACTCTACATCTCGTGCCACGTTGTTATGCTCTCAATTATCTCTGCACGTACTCAGCTTTTTTTTAACGTGCAATACATTAAATGAACTACGGTCAAAAACTTTCAGCTGAGTATTACCAGCGGTAATGAGCAAACGCCTTGTTGGCTTCTGCCATGCGGTGCACATCTTCTTTCTTCTTAATCGTCGTGCCGCGATTGTTGTACGCATCCAGAAGCTCCGCAGCAAACCGCTCCACCATCGACTTCTCGGGACGCTTACGGGCGTTGCCGATCAGCCAGCGGAACGCAAGCGCCGTACGGCGATCCGCACGGATCTCTACTGGCACCTGATACGTCGAGCCACCTACACGACGGCTCTTCACCTCCACGCTCGGACGTGCGTTGTCTACCGCCTTCTTGAATATCTCAAGATTGCTCTCCTCGGCACTCTTCACGCGCGAACCCAAAAGCTCAAGCGTACCATACATAATGGATTCCGCTATGCTTTTCTTACCATCTACCATCAAGCTGTTAATGCATTTCGCAACAAGCTTATCGTGATACTGCGGATCTGGCAGAACCTCACGCTTCTCGACTTCACGTCGTCTTGGCATTTCTTAAACTCCTCTCTCTTACTTGGGGCGTTTCGCGCCGTATTTCGAACGACCAGCACGACGTGCACTTACACCCATCGAATCCAGCGTTCCACGAATAATGTGATAACGAACACCAGGCAAATCCTTAACACGACCGCCACGAATCAGAACCACGCTGTGCTCCTGAAGATTGTGACCTTCGCCTGGAATATAACTCGAAACTTCCATGCCGCTCGTCAAGCGTACACGAGCAACCTTTCTCAACGCTGAGTTAGGTTTCTTAGGCGTTGTTGTACTTACACGAACGCAGACGCCGCGGCGCTGCGGGGATCCTTTCAATGCCGGCGAGTTCGTCTTCGACGTCTTGCGCTCGCGGCCTTTTCTCACCAACTGATTAATTGTGGGCATCTTATCTCCTCTTCCTCTGATGAATGCCTCTCGAACCCCAAACCAATTCCAGGGTCCAATTTGAACCATAAAATTATACGGATGCACATCACAATGTCAAGTTTTACTGACACGGATTACAACCACATGAACGCCCCAATGCGATATGCACTTACCAAAAACATTTGCTACGCACGTGCATTCTTTTTTCAGCCCCGTCACACGTCTGTGACAT
>Ga0255061_10000147_pt1 | contig 16921 bp, 33 predicted proteins | sample 174RNAGHGhighgp2_FD_183093 | JGI IMG/M metagenome (GOLD analysis project Ga0255061, IMG submission 183093) | Metatranscriptome of sheep rumen microbial communities from Palmerston North, Manawatu-Wanganui, New Zealand - 1742 RNA GHGhigh gp2... | ecosystem: Host-associated > Mammals > Digestive... | reverse complement strand
TTTAGTTTATATTAATCTAGAACTCTAGTTTAAAGTTCTAGATTAATATAAACTAAAAAGTATTTTTAAAATATTCTATCCTTTTCAGGATCTTTGTAATCTTTATAGATTAATATAACATCAGCTAACCGAATATTTGGGTCAACGTCGTGTTGAATACAATACTCTTGAAGTTCATGTAAGTACTGAAATTCAGCAGAAAGAACAACTCTTGCAGCTTTTCTAATAATTACATTCCATCCAGTAAAATGTTGTTTGGATTCATATATTTCAATCTCTCCAGTAGAATTTTTCCAATATGGAAAATCGTTTTCTGGAGTAATTTGAACAAATCCACTAGCTTTAAGAATCTCATTGTTTATAGGAAGTTCAACAATTCGTTCTATGTTACAACAATTCATTTGCTCAAAACCCCCGCTTTGATAGTCACGTTTTTGAGTTTCGAAGCTAATGGAACCTTTTGATGTATAAGTTACTCTTCCTATTTGAAATTGCCAACCTACATATCTATAGACAAAAAATCCCAGAGTTGTTCCTATGTGGATTTTATTCCATGATTCCATTGGACAAGTTTCTAATCTGATTCTTTATGTTACGAATGTGTTCAAGCTGTAATTTCTCCATCTTACAAGCGTCCTGATGCCAACGAATCCACAACTTACAGTTGTATTCTGGGAATGTCTCACGATCAGCATAAGTATCAAAAACTGTATTCTTTGCAAGACGAATCTGCTCAAGATCACGTTTACGAATAGCGAGTTCAGCGCGAGCTAAAGCAAGTTGTTCTCCCAACTCAACCTTAACGGGATCATTAGAACTGCAACGAGCAATCCCACGAAACTCTTCTCCTTTTGAAGTCAATAGACATACCACTGTACGTCCGTCTTTACTATGATGATATTTCGGATTCATAATTTTTAATTTAAATAAGAAAGAGAGATAAACTCTCCCTTTCTTAGATTACAATTTTCTTTACCTCTTCCAAATGAGCTTCTGGTTTAAACTCCTTCGAAGCGATATCATTGAACATGGAATAACCATATCCAAAGTAATAGTTAACCTTACCAGGATTAGCAACTGGAATTGTACCATAAGCACAAAAGTCAACACAATAGACATAAGGAGAACATACTTCGCGCATGTAGTTCTTATAATCATCTTGTACCCAACTTCTTCCACGCCAATCACAAGTACGGTTACATTCGTTATCAGAAAGCAAAATGATACGATCATAAGCTCTCTTATTCTTACGAATGAGGTCGAAAGCTGCACCAATACAGGTTCCGCCGTAGCTATCATTAGCAATTTCTCTGCCCAAAGAGAATACATCGTGTTTCAAATTAGGAGTAAAGAAATTGGCAATGTCTCCAAAGCGAACAATATCACAATCACATGATTTTGCGATTGTTGCTGCAATTAAACCAGCTTTCTCACAAGCAGTCTTGCTAATTTGTTTCCTTGTTCCAGAGTTATAGCAACGAGCCCACATAGAACCAGAACAGTCAACCATTACACAAGTCTTACCAGGAAGAGCTTCTTTTAGGTTTGGAACAGATGCTTCATATCCTTTTAGCAAGGCTGTTTCTACCATTCCTTTATATTGCCATCCGGTAAACTCATCTTCAAGAACTTGATAAGCAATATCAATTTGATAAGGCATTATCTTACCCTTAAGAATAAGATCTCCGTTTGACAGCAACTCACATAACAAATCGATATTCTCACGAGTATTTGTTACTTTAAGAATGTTACGAATGTTACGAAGTGCAGCAAGGATACCAAGTTTACCTTCAACTAGAAGTTCATTCCAGTTATTGGATTTAGCTTGTTCAAGAGTCTTTTCTGCTTCTTCTCGTGTAAGTTTACCTTCACGAACAGCTTGAGCTACAATTTGTCCAGCTTCAGATTGAACAGCTTCCCAAGTTTTTGCAGATACAGAAAGATCTTTCTTGATAGCATCAAGAGTTTTTACGTCATATCCACCAACTTCTACAGTTGCTCTCGACAACTTAGAATTAGGGTGACAAAGATTCATAATATCAAGAGCTGTTTTCTTATACTTTAAAAGTTGATAAGAATCAACACTCTCAAGAACATTAGCAAATCCTTTCTTCATTGCATTTGTCAACTTAGTCTGATTAAGACTAGAAAAAATGTGAAGAATTTCAGACATATCGTCAAGACGAAAAATACATCCACCTTTCTGCTCTTTCTTATTCCAAACAGAATAGAAACGACGACCCCATTCTTGTCCGCTAATAAATGGAGCTAATAAACTAGCTGCTAAATGACAAATAGAACGCATTCCCTCACCTTTACAGCGAGACCATACGATCATTTGTGCTACATAATAAGGATCTTTCATTGCAATCTTTTCAACAAGATCACGAAGTTCCTTCATAGTTTCACTTTCCTTACGATAGAATTGATCACCTTCAAGTTTGATAGTGTTCAACATCGCTAACAAGCGGAGTTCGTCAGGTAAAGAATATGCCGGAGCACCACATCTGTTAGTAGTGTCAGGTTTAGGCATATTAACAGTCTCCACAATTCGCTCTTTAGTAGGAATTGATCTAAGAGATTGTTTAAGTAATTGATTGTTTTTAAATTTACTCATACTACTACAAATTAGTGAATTCACTAAGTTTAGAGATTATCCGTTAATAGTTGAAACAAAAACTCCAAGAATATCATGGCTTCGTTGATTCAACGATTCTGCTGTTACCGGTTTGTTGTTGTTAAAAATATTCATTTTAGAATCGAATTTGAGAAACTATTTGTTCACGAATTTGATTACGGTCATATACCTTACAATTGTTCTTAATACGAGTAGGAGAACATCCTTCTGCATTAGCAGCAGAACGAATTGAAGGATAAAACTTATTACTGTACTTTACTACTTTTGCTCCTGGATAAAGATCCTCATTACACAGGAGACTTCTTAAAGACTTATGAGCGTGATTTGATAATGACATACAACAAAAGAATTGATCCAAATATAATTAATGGAACTAAAGTTGGAGATAATACCCAAAACCAACTCCAATTAATCACATTACATAATTTAAGTACAACAAAAACAACAGTAAGTAGGGTACACAATGAAGTGCCCCCACTTACGTAATTAACATTAGTATCTGCCATATGTTTTAAAATTATCTATTATTTAAAAAATTGTGGTCCTTTAGTCCACTTAATCCATCCATAAAAAGGAATTAATGCTTTAATGGGATCTACCCAACGTCCAAAAATTGGAGTCATTACATGAATAGCCCATGTAACATAATACAATCCTGTAAGTAACAAGAATGCATAGACAAGTAATAGTACAAATTTCATTTCTTAAATTTTTTATCCTTTGTTAAATAAACTTTTTCCCAATCTTTTGCTTTTTCGGCATTATCTTTTGTAAAAGTTATTGTTCCATCTGTTGGTTCTGACCACGAATCTTTAAATACTTCATTATGAGATTCAAATACATCGTCAAAATCTTCAATATTTACATGAGCTAAAGTATTTTTCATTGTTTGCTTATCTTTAGCTTTAAATATTTTACGTTTTTGATCGTAATATTCTGTGTTATTTCTACTTTTTCCGCCACAGAATCCTATTTTAATATTTTTTGAATAACTTTTACTCATTTTGAGTTTGTTGTTTTAATAACTTTCGGAGTAGGAACATTAATTTGATTGTGAACATGAATAATTATTGAATCTGGCTTCATATTCTCATATATTTCAAGTTTTTGTTCCATATCTGTTACTCGTTTATCACATTTCAACGGGATATCTTGTATACACAATATCCAAAAGAATAACAAAAGTATTCCACAAGTATTAACAATGTTCCAAAATAATAATCCAAAATTGGAATCATCTGATTTTATTTTCATACCAAATTTTCATTAACAAGTTGTGCTGCTAATTTTCCATTCACAGTAGGATAAGCAGCTTTGATAAGTTTCATATACTGCCCCATATTAGCTTTTACCGGAGGAAATGAACTTGCAATTGATTTGATACATTCTTCAATATCTTCTTTAGTAGGTTCTTGCGGAAGAAATCCTTGAAGAACATGTAAATAAGCTAGCTCGCTATCTGCTAAATCTTGACGTCCAGCATCAGTAAGAGTTTTAACATTCTCTCTAGCTCCATTAGCCATTGTATTAAGAATCTTAATCTCAATATCAGAAGTAAACTCTTTACCTACATTACATTTAGCAGTTCTCCATTTGGTGAACTCATCCTTAATAGCACGATATGTAAATAATCGTGTTTCATCATGCTTAAGAATAGCATCTGCTATTAAGCTATCTAATTGATCAACTATAAGTTTGTTCATATGATTTATGGAAATCAAAAGTTAAATGAATACTAAGCCATAAAATATATAAACTTAATTTATATACTTTATGACTTACATGTACATATCGGAATCCTAGTCCGAAATGATACCAACTTAATCGAGATTCGATCATTTTTAATATTGTTTATTTATGCTACATTAATAAATAATTCCGTCTCTGACAATTAATAAATATGCTTCTTCAGCTGCTCTTTGCCTAGCATAAGACATATTCTTAAAATGACTTTCTGCAAAACTTCTTGCATTCCTCTCAATTTGTTTCTTTTCTCTCTCTTCGTCTGTCATAATACTCAATTTTAGTAACGGTAACGAGACTCGAACTCATAAACACGAATCACCTAGAATACTTCGCTGCTTTACCATTTGCATATACCGTTATGGTGGACCGGATTGGATTCGAACCAATGACAACGAGTAGGTAAACTTGTGCTCTACCAACTGAGCTACCGGCCCTGGGGTCAATATCTATTCCTAATAGTAACCCCAAGTTAATCAATTTGCAAATACCGTTCAGATACCTTTAGCTAATAAAAATTCATCTTGTGTTAAACCACTGCACCAACCGCCCATACATACTATCGCCTAAAGGGTACACGGCAACTGACGATAGCCACGCATAAGTTATCTCACCTAGAGGGCGGTACGGGATTCGAACCCGCGAATAAGATGTCTCGACAAGTGTTATATCTGGGTTTTACAATAAGGCTAAAGCTGAAGCTTCGACTAAACAACGCTAATGTTGAAATCTAGGATTTGTGATGTTTAATGTAATGCTAAAGCTTTAGTCGTATATATTTTTATTTTATTTTCAATAGAGAATTATTGATTATCCCTTAAAGAGATAATCAATAAATCCATCAACATGAAGATTAGGATCCGAAGACTCTACATCATTCACATCTTTCAATGCCGCAAGAACAGCTTCTGTCAACTTTGAAATACGTTTAAGCATCTCAGCTCGTTGAGTTTGGTTCCACTCACCAGAAAAGTTCTGAAGAGTATAATCACCAAGTTCAACAAGAGTACGCTTTTGCGTAATCTTAGATTGATAGTTAGCAGGAAGATGTTGAGGATCCAAGTTAGGATCTTTTATAACAATATCCTCACTAACGGTTGTCTTAACAACTCCTTCTTGACGAGGAGATTCATAAATCTCACGACCAAGATATTCCTCGTTGGTAGTCTTCTTCCAAATTGCTGCATCAGAGCGAACAGGAATATTACGTACCATCTCAAGGAAATTTCCATCTGTAAGAATGGACTTCATGCGCATGAGATCGAGAGCAGTCAGATGACCAAAGGACTTTCCATCCACGATCAACTCAACAGTGTGAGCTCCCTTTGAATTTGTTGCTTCAACAGAAAAGAGTTGTTCAAGATAAGGATGAAGAGAGTTAGTTTTCATCCAATCAAACTCCTCAGCAACAGTAGCTGCTACACGAGTTGTACCATGTTTACTAGGATCATCAACTTGACCTTCACGAGGTGCATAAGTCTTAACAGTACCTAGAAACATAGCATTCTTGTTCTTAAACAAAGAAATGTATTGAGCTACATTTTGTTTAAAAACAGAAGCGGAATGTTCAACTTGTGCCAGCAAAGTGTTCATTTTTACTTTGTTTGCCATGTTATAATAATTTTTAAGTTTGAAAAGTAAGAGCACTAGGCTCTTACTTTAGTCAATCAGCTTATAGCTGTACTTTGCTCCAGCGAAGCCGGCAATGTAGTCTGCATTTATCTGCAGATTGGTTTCTAGCCTTTCTTTCCAGCCAGCTTTCTTCCATGTGCTGGGAGCAGTACGAATCGGACGACCTTCATCCGAAACGAAAAAGTTCACACTTTCAGGCGAAAGGTCTACTACTGCAAAGCACTCTTGCAATTCGCGAGTTTTTGCTTGTACAATAGTAAATTTCTTACCATTCTTACCTTTCTTTACAATCGTCTCTTTACGATTGCTAGTGTTCGACACCGGAGCGCCGAGCCGACCCTGCAAACTAATGCTCAGGCGGACTTGAGTATTTTCTGTTATCATATTTTAATTTGAGATATTCTCTACTAATAAAATTAGTATGAACATGTTTTTCCGGAAACGGAATTGGAATAGTTGATGATAAACCTCTTATCACATATTCCATGTTATACGCAAGTTTTCGTAAACATTGGCGTCCTTCTATATCTTCATCTAATTCTTTTGGAAAGTCTCCATATACTTCATTCCAATAATAGGAACCAACAACAATCATGTTGTGCATTAAGAAGCATTTGTTAATTTGATCAAAGACATTAGTACTACCACTTCGTCTGGAACATACTACGGTAGCGCAAGGTTTCAAATCGAATTTTTTACAAGCTGAGTAAAAGCACCGAGTTAAAAAGTTTTGTAGTTGGCCAGGCATTGAAGCGTAGTAAGTAGGACTACCAATTATAAGTCCATCATATTTGTCTATGAGTTCAAGAAATCGTTGTACAGTATCCCCAATAAAAGGACAAGATATTTTTTGCGTTTTACACACTCTACAATTATTACATCCTTTAACATCAGTGCCAATCCAAAATATATCGGATTGAACACCAATGTCAGTAAACGCTTGTTGAACTTCGACAAGAGCTCGGTGTGTACATCCGTGCTCATTAGGACTACCATTTACGAGCAAAACTTGTATAGGTTTGCCCTTTGAATTTAGCATGACTTATTCATTTCTGAAATTAATGCATTACCACACGTAATTCGATCCTCATCCTCTTCCTTTGAAGGAATAAAAACAATTACTTGCCATCCTTCTTCAAGAAGTGGTTTTTCAAACTGCTCATACACATCGTATGAATAGTAACCCATATCAGTGAGAATTCCATTCTCTACTGCTTCTTTGGTTTCATGAATAGGAGTTATCTTTACAATCCATTTGTTTTTATCAAACAAACGAGACAACTCTTTAGGATCGAGAATAGTATCTTTGGTTACAGGGAAATTCAGTGTATATTTGCGTCCTTTTGGCATAGGAAGCTTATTTGCTAACGCTGAGATTTCCTCCAAAGTAAGAGATTCTCCACGGAATAATTCAGCACGCTGCTTTTCATCGGTGGAGTTAATAGAGAACTGTAATCCAGCTTCTCCTTCATAGACTTCGTTCTTGATTCGACACCACTCAATAACACGCTCCTCAAGAAACTTGTTCTTTTTAGGAAGCATAGTAGTGAAAACAGGATGAATTACGTCTGCCCTCATATGATCATGAACGAGCTTACATAAATCTTCCCGAACAAAATCAAGAACCGCTGGATTGAATGAAGGCTCACCCATACGAGCGAGATGAAGATTAAATCTTTCTGTATATTCACATTGTGAATCTTTGATACAGTTAATAACTTCTTCAGCCAGTTCTTCGCGTGATACATTTCCATGACATCCAACTTTAGGACAATCACAGAACATACAATTCATAGGACAACCTTTTTGAGTTGAAATGGTTACTACGAACTTATCCTTAAAGTCAACTGTCTTATGGGGTACACCATTAATTTTCTTTGTAAACCCTAAGAAGTCAGCTTTAATATTATTCTCTTTTCCGTAATCTCCAACATAGAGATATTCGAGAACTTTGTCTGTATCATATATGATACAACCAGTTCGAGTTGGTATTCTTTTTATCATAATTGTAATTTTTTTAAACAGTCTTGGTCGTGAATAATTTCGCGCATCTTTCGATGATTATTCTCAAAGATTTTTACCCGATCCGAAAATTTTACTCGTGAATCGTCATTTCTTGCAACGAGAAAATATCATTAAAGAATCTTGGTTTTCCTTTAATGATTGACTTGTGCCAGCTTCGGAACTGGAACACTTGACTCCCATCTATGTCAGATTTGTAACGTTTGTATCCAAATGTAGGATTATCCGACATTGTTTTGATGTGAGCTGCACACATTTGCTCATATGCATCTTTCGCTTCCTTGAAGCTAGGATAGGGTTGAGCTAACCCTTTCTGGTCAATGACCAGGAATACTTTTTTCATTTCTTAAATTTTTTTAAACTTGTTATATTTATTTGCTGCTATAATGGGACTCGAACCCATAACTCCGAAGCGAAAGCCCCAGGCTCTACCAATTGAGCTATATAGCATGCCTCCATATTTATTATTTCACAACAACAAAGAGGAAGAATATACACGTCACAAACATTAAATATTTAGAATCATTTTTCTAGCACAAACTTCATATGGATGATACATTGAAATAGCATATCGTGTATTTTTAGGAATATATCCTTTAACTATTGTATAAAATCCATTATAACTATCCTCAAAGTAATCCTTCAATGTTACAGCATCTTCATAACGAGTAAATGCATGAAAGAATCCTCTAGCAAATTCGTATTGGCCAGGAACTAAATTTGCAAAAAACATTCTTAATGCAGAAGGTTTCTTTTCATCTACAACTACATTAGTTGTAGTAAGTAATGTGCATTTATACGGACTAAAAAATTCTCGGCTTATTGGAGAAAATTTTATTCGAACTACTTTCCAAATTGGAATATCTTCTTTTGTCCATCTGTATTTCTTTTTATCTATCAAACACATAATTTTAAATATCTAAAATCATTTGTCGTGCACAGATTTCCGTTTCATCTAAAGAAATAGCATAACGAATACCAGCAGGAATATATCCTTTAATTACAACAAATGTATATTTTCTCCAATCATTAAGCATGTGTGCACGAATTCTTGCCATGTTTATAGAAGTAAATGCATGAAAGAATCCTCTTCCAAATTCATATTCTCCTGGAAAATTATCAAGCATTCTTACAAAAATAGAAGGTTTCTTATCTTCTATATTAACTGTATTTACTTTTTCAAGTTTATTACTATAATAATAAGGACTAAAAAAGTTTTCTCGATATAATATTGCTACTTTATAAATTGGAATATTTTCAGTAGCAAATCTAAATCTTTTTTTATCTATTAAACACATAATCAGATATTTAAAATCATTTTGTGAGCACAAATTTCTTGATCCTCTTTTGCATAACGTGTTCCTTCAGGAATATAACCTGAGATTACTTCAAGATGTGATTTATGTCCGAGTAAATTATATGACATTAGACTTTGCATTTGAGGTAACCAATATCTTGCATACTCTTCTGTTAAATATGCATGAAAATATCCAGGGCCATATTGTTGATATAGAGGATTCATTATAGATTTTTCAACAATAGTAAAATCACATGAATTTACTTTCCATAATCTATTCCTATAAAGATAAGGACTATAATATTGTCCATCTTCTTTTACAAGTGCTATCTTAAAAATAGGAATATTTTCCTCAGCAACTCTTACTTTTTTCTTATCAATCAAACACATAATTCTTCATTTATTTGATATTTCCATTCTCTTTTTTCTCTATGTCTAATTAATCGAGAAAATATTTCATTTTCACAAGATAATGGTTTTCCATTACCCTTAAATCCACCATGTAAATACCATCTTTCAATTTTACCCATACATGATGAATATCGTTTAGACGGATCATTTGACGGAATATAAGATTTTCTTCTTGACTTTGACATATTAATTTAGCTAATAAAGAAACAGATCCATTCTACTACTATAATGCATTCATATAATGTTTAACAATTTCATCAGAGATATATCCTCGAACAGATAATTCTGTAAGAATCCATTCATATCCTTCTTTCCATCCATGATTGTGAGCAGATTCTTCTTCTATCCATCCACACGTTTGTTCTTGATAGTCACACCAACTATCAGAGATTGCATCTTTAATTATGTTATTCATAATTTTAAAATTTTATGACATCAAGAAAATTACTTGGAGAGTTATTCCTCTCCAAGTAATTGTTTGTACTTTACAATTTGCTTTTCCTTTGGCATAGATACATATCTACTCATTTCCAATAAAGTTAATTTTCCATCTTTATAAAGTTGGAATAACTTAGGAAAATAAGGAGATAGAGTTTTAGAACTGTAAAGATGCGCAAACTTTCTATTCCATTCTTTATCATCAGTTAAATGAGATGTAATATCTCTATGAACTGGAGTAAATGTTTTAACAAAAGTTCTAGCAAAATACTCAAAGTTAGTAATATAACTTATTATTTCTTTGATAGAAGTAAACCATCTTACTTCTTTCCAAGTTCCTATATAAGGAATTAAACAATAAGTTGACTTACCGTTACAAAAGATGGCCAGATCACAGTCCATTTCATTTGACATGTGATCAGAAAACCTTACTTTAATACAACCAATTGTATAATAATCCGACTCTGTTGTAAGAGCAGGAATATAATTAGTTGACAATTTCAGTAAAGCTTTCGAAAGTTCTGATGTCATTGTTAATTAATTTGTTTAGTTGCGGGAGATAGAATCGAACTACCGACGCCGAGATTATGAGACTCGTGAGCTACCACTGCTCCATCCCGCAATATGAAAATTTCATTTATTGGGAAGCCTTACTTCCTAATGGCCAGGCCAGTGATCGTGTTTCTGCCTCGCAAAGTCTCTAACTTTTCCCATTATCTCAGGGCAGTGCAACAAATGAAATTATAGTAATTGAGAGCCTAGTACTTCATCTCTCTTGGTGCCTTTTGTACATAAATATATATCTCCGCACTTTGTATAATCTAAACGTCCTGATTATCAACGGATTTTTAAAAGTTGTTTTCCTTCAACTAAAGTAAAGAGGTAATACCGTCATATTAAACACTAGCATTTGTGGTTGTACAAGTTTTTATCGCGAACTATTGTCTTGTACCCAGAATGTGTTTTATTCGAACTTTCACATTCCCAAACAAGGAATCGAACCTTGTACCTCTTAATTGTTTTTGTGAGTTGTTTTCTCAACTATTAGGAGGGTGACTTTTATTATTTAACGTCAAGTACCACCCACTCGTCTTGATTACTACCTCTGTGTACTTTGGAGATAAATAGATTTTTTAAAGTTGTTTTCCTTCAACTATCTTGGGTAAGTTTCAGTTCTTTATTCTTTACGGTAAACTTACGAAAACACGAAAAATTTTTTACGAAGATTTTTAACTTCGCCTACAGTCAGCCATAGATGCTCCTAACCGAGCACAGGTTAGATTGTGTGAAGTTTCTCATTAAGGTATGGAGCTTCAAACCGACCCGTTATTTTAATCCTTTGTATCGGTCTTCTATCACTTTATAAATAATATAAGGCCATGCAAGAGAACTGAAAAATCCAATATAATTATTAGTAATATCTGTAATATATTCAGTTTGCTCTGTAAGAATGATTACAGTTGTACAAATAATACCAATAACAAAATAGATTGTAAGAAATGTTATCATTTTACACGAATTACAAATACTCCATTACTACCATAAGTTGTAAATACATGATAAACACATGTATCAATCTTGACTTCTTCTACTTCAATTCGATTACAAGAAGCAACTCTTTCAGAAGTTCCTCTAGGCTTATAACCAAATGAAAATAGCATGATAATGAATGCTAATAAAAGCGGGATTTTCCATTTCTGATCCATAATAATAAGAATAAAAGATACATAAATCAATCTGTGCTTTCGAATAATGCTAAATAGCAGCCCAGTATAATAAAAACAACACTTGGTGGTAAAGCTACGAATATGTTATCTTGCCGAACCAACGGAACGCTCCAATACGAAGTAACTTATTCGTCAATGTAGTCGATTGATTTATGTAAAATAAACACATTGAGATACTATTTTTTCTTATATCCCCAGAATTTCCAGAATTTGTTTTTTATTGGAGTTGCATCATATGAATCGAGTTTGTTGTAAAAATCGCATCGATTAGCACAATTTGTACACGCGGTTCTACAAGTTCTAAATCTTGTTCCTATTTCATTTTCTTCTTCGTATGCACAACACATTTTCATTAAGACTACAATATTGTGTATAGAAACTAGTCCTATTATAATCCAATAAATAATAAACAACCAAAGGTGCATCTTATACCATTTATCAATACAATATCCATTTTTTCTATAACATTCACCTTGTTCTTTAGTTACAGAAATAGTATATTTGTTATGTGTGGTTGTTATTTCCAACTCATACCACGGATGATGACTGTATATAGCATGAGTAACAAGCATAACTGATTCGGCTTTTGGAAATATTACTTTTGTCTCTTTAAAAAAGAGATATTTTCCTAAACAGAAAAACAATGTAAACTGTAAAGGAATAATGATTCCAAAGAACCATAATAAAAACCTTTTCATTTTAACATTGTTTTACTGTATTCGAGGATATAATTCAACGCACCATATTCGGGATTAACAAGCCCCATGACCATTGTATTGTAATCAACATTGCATAAGGCAATTATTCCGTATATTACTAGAAAAACTGGATATAAAATCCGCCATTCTATTGCCTCATGAGTTTGAAGGTATTTACTTAATTTATACCAGCCAAATCCAATCAAAAGCAATCCTAGTAAAAATGGAAGTAGTTGAACAATACCATCTACGACGAATTTCTTCACTAATACCGTATATACATGTTCAGCAGCTACACCTATTGCTTTCCCTATTGCTACTACTGCTGATTTTACATCCGGGTAAAGTGCTGTAACAGCATCTTTTCCATCTCCATAAAGAGTTGAAGTAATAGACTTAGTATCTTCATGAAGAGTGGAAACTATATCCTTAACATCATCATGAAAAGTTGTTACAGCAGATTTAGTTGCTTCCAATGTTTTTGAATCCTTCGTGGAAGCTGCGAAAGAACTCATTGCGATACCTAGTACCGCAATGAGTATGAAAAAGAGTTTTTTCATGAAAGTTGTTCAATTTGATTGATAAGATCCATAGCTTGAACACGCATGCTATCAATAGCATCATCAAGCGCATCCTTGATACGAAGAAGCTCTCGTTTGCTATTAAACAACTTATTGAGATCTTCGAGATTGACAGAGCCTCTGTCATTGAGAATTTTCTTGATTTCTGCGGTGCTATGATCGATTTCAATAATTATATTTTTGATCCAAGTAACTACTTCGTACGGGTTAGATTCCAAAGCATCTATATTGTTAGACGTAGGATCAACATAAGGAGTAAGTATAGAGAGTAATACTTTGTACTGTTCCTCACCTAAAATGTCTATAGTTTTCATATTTCTAGAATTAATCCAATTAGACTTACTATGCATAAACAAGTCGATATAACCCAAGCAAAAACAAGACTAGGATCTCGTTTTTCTTGTTTTTCCAGTTCATTGCAGCAAAATACTGCACATATTCCTCCAAGAATGGTCAGGATAATTAATATTTTTGTCATGCTAAAATAAAAGCTAAAAAACTTAAACATGATAAAATAATAGAACATATCCACAAAAGATATATAATAGATGTTACTTTTGGGGTTTCTATTATTTTACATAAAAACAGGATTGAACATGTTGTAAATATAAGACATGCAAGAGTAAGTATTCCTATTATGATTTACACCAATTATACTTTCCTGTATAAATGGAAAATTTGTTACACCAATTTCTTGAAATGGAGTAAAAAGGACAGTTACAACATTTCATATTACTTTATAAGTCTTCCTGAACTATCGTATACATGCGATCCTTTAATTATAAGCAATTGGCCGTTGTTAAGTATTTTAATACTATCAGAACCGATAGAACCAGCACCAACAACAACTCCGGTTTCTTGTAAGAAATAAGGATTATCTCCACTATATACTTTGATGATAGTACAGTTTGTTAAAAGAAATACAACAAACAGTAAAAATAAATGTTTCATATTACAATAAACAATTAGATTAACGGCTTAGCAATTTCTAATAAATCTTTGAAGCAATCCTTAAATTCTACTGCCATTTCTAAAGTTGGAAAACTAAGAGCATAATGCCGAAATGATGATGGAACGACCCGAACTTTATCAAGTTCAACTTCAATACACCATTTTTCATTAACACAAGAATTAAAATTAGGTTGCCAATCGCCAACCCATGCCTGTCTAAGTGACATAAGTTGCATCATAGCGAGGAACGCTTCTGCTAGTTTTTTTGATGGTAATACATTCTTCCGCATTTCATGAAAGGTCATGTTAGCCCAATTACACTCAACAAGATTAGATGCAGTGGCAGTAAAATACCCTTTTTTACGTAATTCCATTTGTTGTTCACAATACTCTTCCCAACTTCTTGGTTTATTATCCTTCTTTTTGAAAACTATCTTCTCTTGCTTAGCACTTTCTTGCCAATCAATCTCATGATTTTCAGAAATAGTGATTTTTAATTCTTTTGTTTCCATAATATTTTATATTCCTAAAGGTTCTAATGCAAGTTTAACAGTTTCTTCTCCAAGAATTTTGATTGTCTGTTGTGCAAGTTCTTTGGTTTTGAATAAAACATTACTGTTATCGGCACAATCAATTATATTTGTGTACCCAACAAAGTCTTTGTTGGGAGTCATAAATAAAACCCATGCTTTAAAATGCCCCGAACTAGTTTTACTTGGTTTCCATCCGTCATTCAAATATACTGCAACATTAGCAAGCATATTCTTTGCAAGAATACACTTAAGTTGATGTGCTGTTGTAGCATTATTTTTGTCATCAAGAGAAATATTTATATCTGAATATAGGACGTCCTCTATATTACCATTTAGATCTATAAAGAATACCTCTTTATCTTCAAACAATTTCTTACAAACATCTTTATAAGTCAATTGTTTATCTTTCAAAACAATCTTATTTTGTTTCTTGCTTTCATCCCAATCTACTATTTTGTCATTTGGGATTTCAATTGTTAATTCTCTTATTTCCATAATTTTATTTGTTGTGTTTTTTGTTTAATCTTCTCTTTGCTTTACGTTTAGTATGAGCTGGAGAAGAATCATTATTCGAACCTTTGGTAGAATGTCCTTTACCACGATGATGAGGTAGATGAAACTCAGGAGCCATAGCATACATGTGAGGATTAGTAAGGACAGTAATACTTGCTGCACCTTCTTCTTCTAATTCTTTTGCACGATCGACTATTTCCTTAAAAGTCGGAGTATTTTGTTGTTGAATCTCCAATATAGATTGTGTTGCCATAATAATTTTAAAAGATTTAAAATGGTATACCTCAATGAGAAATACACCATTTAATTGATTCACTTAATCCTTTGCAGAATTTCTCATACTGCTTCAATCTCTCGATTTCCTTATCTTTTGCTACAATTTGAGCACGAAGAGAATTGATCGTCTCTAGCATCGTTAAAGGCTTGGGAGAAACAGGAAGAGAAACCTGATGATTTACAAGTTGATTGACTGTGTAAGACACAGCCTTATTAACATTGTAGTTATTTCTCTCAAGTGCAAGACTGAGAGTGTTAACACACTGTTTTGACAACTTATAAACCGCATTACGACGAGCACCTTCCTTAAGGAAAATGTGATGCTTATGGGCCTTTGCAACGAATTGAGAGGCAGCAGCTTGGCTAGTTGCTTCAATCCATTTGCTTATTTGCTTTGTTGTAACACTTTGGCAGTTACTAGCCTTCATGGTCGCAAGGACTACCTCACAACGATGAATGAAAAAATCGTTACTCATGAGTTTATTTTAATTAGAAAGCATAGTCCTGATCAGACGACTATGCCCAAATAAGTGAGAGCCTAGACAATCATCTCTCGTGGTCCTTGTGGTCGAATTGGACTTTAATTACTCTATTAAGTGGAGTAATAGCACTATTAAAAAAATCAGAGCCATTACCTGCACGTAGTATCTCTCTGATTTGTCCTTACGGAACTAATGTGCAGAACTAAATCTTTTCTCCGTGTATTTCTTTACAAAATCTCCCATACATAATTTTAGCGCTACTTATGTTTAGGACCCCCTACTTTTGGCTATTGAGAAAAGAGTGATTGGAATAGTTTATCACCAATCTATAAGAAGGCCGATACTTCTCTTGAACGTTTTTGGCTTGACTCGTTCACAAGCCTTGTAGAATCCCGATTTGCTTCAGCTGATTCCTTTAGTGTCTCATATTACAATACAACGGTGACACCCAGATGAGTCATATTGTTCTCAATTGATTATTATAGGCTCAAATGAGAAAGCCGTTATTGTTTATTAGTTTGCATAATTTAAAAAAAGCAGATTATTTCGTTAATCCAAACGTTTAATCGGCGCTCTTATTTGATTACCGAGAAAATGTTTAAATTTTTTTCGCATGATTTATACGAGCTTTGAATTTAACGAAATTGTAGGGGAAATGTAAAAAGGGAAAGAGAAAGATGTAAGGGAGAAAAGGATTGTTCTCTCCCTTTCCCCATACATCATATTTTCCTAACTCCTAATTTGAGCATAGCATCCGCTAACCCTTGAGCACGAACCCATGCATCGAAGTTTTGACGAATATCTTCTTTTTGAAGATCTTCTGACATACCTTGCACATTATTACTGTACAGATTCCCTTCCTCATCCATAGCAAGGAAGTTGCCGCTCCTTTCATTTTTAACGAGCAATAGGAGATTTCGCTCGGTTTACACGATGACCTTGTCATCTACAAACGTGTAAAGTTTCTTCATATTGTTAC
>Ga0255061_10000140_pt1 | contig 17242 bp, 8 predicted proteins | sample 174RNAGHGhighgp2_FD_183093 | JGI IMG/M metagenome (GOLD analysis project Ga0255061, IMG submission 183093) | Metatranscriptome of sheep rumen microbial communities from Palmerston North, Manawatu-Wanganui, New Zealand - 1742 RNA GHGhigh gp2... | ecosystem: Host-associated > Mammals > Digestive... | reverse complement strand
TCCTAGTGTTGGGAAAGTTACAGATCTCAAAAATGTAGGCATATTAACATTTGTGAGATCTGTAACTTTCCCAACACTAGGATCTGGATCGGTATTAAAAAATCGTTGGTTCGTAGTTTTCCCTGTTGGAGAATATCCATAAACTTGTCCATGTCCGCCATTATACATGGCATAAATAATACCGTTATTTACAACGTCAACAATATCATTGGATGTCTGTTCCCAGAAGGATCCACAGCCTCTCATGATTGAAGGCAAATTACTTCCATTCGAATATTTTTGAGGACAATATTGGGATATATTTTTCTCTGGCTCCATGTAATCGGCAAAATAAATCCGATTCACATTGATTCCTAATCCAGTAACAGATTGAACTTGTTGGGTCAAATCTTCTGTTGATTTAAAATATGCATAATTTGCTTTTCTATCAGGAGTTTCTGTATCCGATGAGATATCTTGGAAAAGGCTCATGTGTAATGCATTGGAATAATAATTCGAATTAGTTGGAGGCATCCATTCATATCGAATAATTTTGTCAATGATATCTTCTGCCTCTTTTGCTGTACGTGCTGAGATTCTACCTCTTGGGATACTTTGTGAATTTGAAAAAGTCCATTTGGTTTGTCTTCCGAACTCGTTATCAGTCATAATATAAATATGGTAGCCCCAGCTACTACTGTTATAAATGTCCTTAGCGTGAATAGCATCCGGACATATATCCGTATCACATCCAATCACAACCAAGAATTTAGGCATACCATTTTGAGTATAAAACTGTCTGATTTTAGTGGTGGTTTGGGTAAGACCATGGTCGCCTATACTAAGTAAAGTGGTTGATCCGGTTCTTTGGTTCACCCACTGGTTCACCCATCCGCTATAATTATCCATATACATCACGTATGGCTTGTAACCTCTTGAAGCTTCCCAGTCTTTGAGACGGTTGGCAGCATCTGTGTATTTGGTGGTGGTTACGATTAGGTAATCGTAATTGGCCGCCTGAACAGAGACTGATATAGAAAGCAAGAGGAGTATGAATTGTATAATCTTTTTCATCTTGCTTTTATTTTTCTAGTGACTCAATTCTTGACTTTAATGCATTGTTTTCTTTTTGTAACTCGATCATGTGAAGTGTCAACTCCTCGATTTTCTCCAATAAGAGATTACTCATCTGCGCTACACTCATACCGTTCTCTGCCATCTCAGCAGCGGAAGGGATGCCAGGGAGATGCTTGTTCTCCTTTACGTAGCTCTCCACTTCAGAAAGATCCTGCAAATTGTAAGTAGGGTCAAACACATAGTCTGCAGCATTGTTCATATCTACTGTGATATCACTTGTGCGAATGTTCTCCGTTTGAATTTCTTCAGAATTTATTTTTGTTACGTTTAGTTCATTCTTACATGAGATTTTGCCCTCTACTTTTAGTTCTGAGGTGTAAATCCATAATGGTTTGTATCCCATATATCCATTCAATGTCATTGAAAAACCACCTTCTTTTTTGGTAATAAACAATGTTGCATCATTAGGTGTACCATAGCTGGAACTGCTATATAGATGCAAGCTATGAGCTATCGCATTTCCATCCTTATCAACTTTAAATTTCACGTTGTATGGAGAAACGCCTTGATTATAGCAATTAATGAAGTCATTATAAACGTAGCTTCCATTTTTTGTAAAATAATTCATTGACAGATAATGCATGTTTGCCACTCCTGTATTATTATTTTCTGTGATGTTTGTTTGTGCCAAAACGTTGGAGGATGACATACCCATACCAGCGACTAAGAGAGCCGCCATTAAAACTTTCTTTTTCATTTTTCTTACATTTTTAAATTTTAATAAACAATAAATTTATCTTATCAATAACATTTATAGTGTTTTTCATTTGATTAATAATGTCTTGATAATGTAACTATATAGTTAGTGTTTGCATGCAATAAAGATAGTACAAAAATAGTGCCAAAAATTAATGATTTTAAATTTATATATAATAAAAAAGAGTATCCTTTGGTGTTTTTATTGAATAACCGCAGAATACTCTTATAAAATATCAATATTTCAGATTCTATTCTTTAAAAGGGCTAAAGTCTTTATTTATTAACTATCTTAAAGCTTTTGGTCTCTCCTGTTGCAGAGGTAATAGTGATTAGTTGAATCTCTTCTGTCAATCGTATGCTTTTTTCGTCCGTGCCATTTCCAGAAGTCAAAACCTTACCGTTGAGGCTATAGGCACTATATGTGAAATTGCCTTGGCAATGAATGGTCACTTGTTGGTGATCTGCTGTAATGTAAGGAGCAGTCAGCGTTACCGTTTCGTTAACATCCGTAGGGAGTTCCATATTTTCTGTAATCTTATTGTAAGCCGGCTTAGGTTCATAATTAGAGAATATCAATGGTTTTCCATTTTTTCTCCAACTAATCTCATCATTGATTCCCCAAAATGTTACAGAGCTGATATGATCTTTGTTTGCTTTATATAAATCGAATAACTCTTTGTACATATTGGCCTGAGTGTCAAAGGAAGCTCCATCTGCCAATGTGATATCCAACTCGGTGATTTGAACATCACAACCAATGGTACAATATTTCTCCAATGCTGTTTTGTATAGACTTACTGATGGGAAGCTGGTGCTAAGATGTGACTGCATACCGATACCATTACAAAGCCCTTTGTTGAAAAGATCCTTTACCAATGCATATATGGCATCTCTTTTAGCGTCAACGTATTCATTGTAATCGTTGTAATAGATCTTGCAGTTAGTTGGAATGTATTTTCTTGCAATCTCAAATGCTTTGTATATAAATGAGTTATCATTGTAGATTTCCATCCATCTGGATTTTCCCTCGTCAACATAGTTACTACCTTTTTCACGCATGGTTCCTTTATCTGTAAAAGCCTCGTTTACTATATCCCATGCATAGATTTTCAGATTTGGATAAGATGTGGTTACAAGCGAAATAACATTCTTGATATAGTTCTCCATACGTTGCTCTATCACGTCGGCTGTAACTGTCTTTCCGTTGGTTTCAAAGTTCTCATTAAAGAACCAGTCTGGTGTCTGCGAATGCCATATAAAAACGTGTCCTCTGATAGGAAGGTTGTTTTCACTACAGAATTTTAAGACCGTCTTGGTTGTGGCTGCTAGTTTCACCTGAGGATTAACGTTATTTCCTTCACTTATACTTGCGCCTTGATCCAGTAAACAATCTGGTTTCAACTCATTCCCTGGTGTGATACTATTAAAATGGTGCAATACCATATTTTTAGCATTCTTCGGAGAGATCTCAGAAGCGGTCACTGCTGTTCCTACTAGAAAATAATCAGTGAACAATGCCTTCAATGATTTCTGCTGAGAAAAATCAACTAATATCTCCTCCTTTTCTTTGCATGTAACATCATCAATATAAAAACTTAATTCAGCATCATTGGGTGCTTGAATATAGGGTTGGATGTTTTCAGCATCTTCTGGGATGACAATCTCGCCAGACAACTGAGTCCATGAGTAAGCATATACATCTGACTCCTTTACACAAGGGTAAGAGTCGGAATCATCAACTGAATATTGAACACTCAAATTGAGTTTGGTATTTTGCTTAGAAAACACATAAGCAGAAATGATATAGGTCTTACCTGCTTCGATATAACTATTTTGTAATGCAGCACCATGCCAGCTTTGTGTACGATTGCTTACATACAATGATTTTTCACCATTATGGTGTTGATCTGATGATAGTTCGACGGTAGTACCTTCTCCTCTTCCGCTCCAATCGCTATCAGATGATTCAAAATCATATGATAATCCAGCTGAAAAACTGTTCCACCCGCAGAATGATAAAATAATAAAGGATAAAAATTTTTGTTTCATGTAATTGTCTATTTTATGGTTAGCTTGCCTTATTTTTTATTTCATTGACTCTGCAAAGGTATAAAATATTTGGTGGAACGCTATGGTTAATGATTAAATATTCTAGCTCTATCATCAATCTATATGATGTTCATGATGATGTGCATGATGATGTGCATGGTGATGTTCAATTCCGAATTTAGGGAAAACAAGTGCGTTGATCAACAATAAGATAAGCACTATCGTACAGGTCCAGGAGAACCAGGAATCACCTTCTTCGTGAATGGTTGCATTCCCGACAAGATTGGAAACAAAATCGATTATACCATGGAATTGTAGGTAATCTATGAGAACGCCACAGAAAATAGCTCCTATTATAATGGATGCCAGATAGGTGACCAGCGTGCGTGTACCAAGTACCTTTCGGACAACAAGAATCGATGCCATATTACATGCGGGTCCCGCCATTAATAAAACTAATCCTGCGCCTGGTGTAAGTCCTTTTAGAATCAATGCTACGGCTATTGGAATCGAACCGGTTGCACAGAGATACATCGGGATCGCTATGCAGATGACGAGCAACATAGAGGCAAATGTATTCTCTTTAAACACTTCGAATGCCTCATCTGGAACGAATAGTGTAATAAGTCCTGCTACGATAAGACCAATCATCAACCACTTACCGATATCTTCCATCATCTCTCCAAATGCATAAGAAATTGCTTTTTTCATTTTTCCACCGAAAGATAAATGCGTGTGTGATGTCTCCTCACATCCACACCCTTCGTCATGACAATGGCAACAATGTTCCTCATCATGAGTATGTTCTTCTGTGGAGGAACATCCGTTTTCTCCTGCTGCAAACCAATTTACCATAGAGCCTCCAAAAATAGCGGTTAAAAAGGCGGCAGTAGGACGAATGATGGCAAATGCCCATCCCATTAGACTATAAGTGGCAATAATGGAATCTACTCCAGTCTGTGGCGTGGAGATTAAAAAAGATGTAACGGCTCCTTTGGATGCTCCCTCTTTACGAATGGACATCGCAGTTGGTATAACACCGCATGAACATAGTGGCAGTGGTATGCCGAATAATGCCGCACGAAAAACCGACCCAAAAGAATTATCCGCAAGATACTTAGTGTAAAATCGTCCAGGGATGAATGCATGCATCAATCCTGCAAGAAAGAATCCCAACAATAGATAGGGGGACATCTCATTCATTAAATGTAAAATCTCTCTCATAATTTTCCTTTTTTATGTAAGCCAAAATTATGCTCTATTTTCTGCAACTAGGTTGCAAATGTTTTTCCTCAGGATTAGTGTTATTGAAAAAGGATGATGGTTGAGTTATAGACTATCTTTTAATGAAGAGAAATTTATCTTTTTTGTCGGGTATAATAGCGATATATATGCTATTCTGATGTAGTGCATCTGCGGGTATTTTATCCCCTTTCAGATCATAAAATTGTACATTCTCAAGTGATAAAACATCCTCATCGCATAGAATCTTTTTTATCTCAACTGCGTTGTGGAGTTCAAATTTCAACCAATCTACATTCACATAGCTACCTACGATGACAAGTTTCAAGGTATGTTTTCCTTTCTCCAAGTGGGCAGTGGTTAATTGGATCTCTTCATATACGCTCCAGTCGTCGGATGTTTTTAAGATAGTGTATTCATCCGTTATTTTTTTATCATCGACATATAGCTGGAATCCGTCTAACTCCCCTCCATTAGATACATAGGCTGATATAATATAGTTATTCGTTATTTCCACATCAATGGTATATTCCAGCCATTCGTCTTTTTCTGTATAACCGATGGCATATCCGTTTTCTGTCTTGACGATGTCCACGCAGTCGTCTCTGTATTCGCCTCCTTTGTTTTCATCATCCTTATCATAGTATGACAAGCCTTGTCCGGCTACGTCGTAATTTTCCGCCTCGATGAATCCTGGTATGGTGGCGATTTCTTTATAAGGGTTCTGAGGGATATCTATAGCCGTCAGTGAGATGCGGTAGGCATATAAATTGCTTTCGACCTTTACTGGCAAGGTGAAAGAGGATTCCGTGATGATGGTATCTTTATCGTAAATTAGGTCGGTACCTGGAACAGGGATGTCTTTATCTTCCCATGTGACGCGTTCTAATTTGATGTTTACTTTCCCCTGTAGGAAAGCAGGTAGTTTAGGGAATTCAACATTAGCGTCTCCCTTATAGTTACCACCCAATATAATGCTTGCGGTGTTGTAGTTTTTATTGATACAGGCGAATGCGTCCAAGCCATCACTTTTATCGTTGGGAGGTGTGACCATGGTCATATATCCGGACATATCGCCATACCATTTGTAGAGCCACCAACCGCCACCTCGTTTGTTACTTTCCGTAAGCAGGCTGCCTAAGCGTCCTGGCAGATTGGGGAACCACCATGAGATGGTGGCACTCTCCACGTTGTTGCGTTCGAATTTGGCGATGAAGGGAACACAGTAGCCTGGACATCCTTCGTATTTTCTCATCTCGTAGTCTGAACTTGCGCTGTACTCGTTGATGCAGAGAGGCAGATCGGGTATATTCAGTTTCTTTTCTAGTTTATGTAGATCTTCCACGGCTTCGATGAAGCCACCACTTCCCCATTGGTGCCAACAAATTAAGTCTGGTAAACAGTCATTGTCTCGACAAAGAGTAAGGAAATTTTCGAAATAGCTTCTGCTGTAGAAAGAGGTAGCAGGACCTACAATCTTGGTATGAGGTTGATACTTGCGGATCAGTTGGTAGGTGGGTTTCCAAAGTACTTCGAAGAAGTCTCCATTGGATTCCTGCCAGGTTTCATTAGCTTCGTTCCAAATGACGTAGCTGTCTATATTGGTTAAATCAGATTCGTTGTGTCTCTTCAGAACCTCTTCCACTGCGTTCAACCATTTCTTTTGTCCTGGCCATTCGTAGGGCCAATAAGGAAGCAGGTCTGCCAATAATAGTTGCACTTTACCGGTGGTGCCTTTCAATCTTTTAGCCACTTCGAATGCATCACCGAAATCATGCTGATTGCCAGGTTTCCCTGAAGGTGGTTGGCAGAACACATTGGGTTTTAGGGGTGCGACCAGTTCATTTATGTCAGTTGGAAGTGTTTCTGTCATTCCATATAATGATCCTGAGGCACAATGGGTTACAGGACGGATCTTATGCGTCAGATCAACTGTCAGTGTCTCTGCAGAGAAAGCAGTTGATAAGAAAGTTCCCGTCAGGAATGTAACAATTGTGCATATTTTAATTCGACTACTCATGATCAAAGAGTTATGATGTAAACTATAAATGGATGACCAAATATAGAAAAAAACTCTTTTGATACAAGTAAGTTTCCTAAAAATCTTCGGGTATTTGTATGGGGGGATTATTTTACCACGATGATATGGTAATACTACTTCCACCCTAAGTGATGTGAAATGGTAATACCTCTTCCTATGACACTATAGAGGTTGGTGACAACTATTATAAAATGCGTTATGTGATAGATGAGGATTTTTACAAGTATGCTAAATCCCACTCATATAAGGAGTAGGTGTTGTTATCCCTTAAGTTCAATTTTAATCTCAAAGTCTTTCACGGTAAAGTCGGGAGAGATGCCTCCTATTCTGAAATGGTCTGACGTGGTTTCACAATATACGTATTTTCGACCTTCATATTCGGTTATGACAGATTCCATGGAATTTTGTAGTAGGGCTTTCCATCGTTCGTTGAACTCTATGCAGATAGCAGCGTGATGTATCTTATATGAGATAAGAAACAATACATCGTACCCCATCAGATGGAATAGCGTGGCTGCGAGGAACGATTTACAGTCGCAGTCTCCATGTCTGTCGTAGAGTGTCTCGTCTGGGAAACGGATGTACTCTTTCGGATATTGAATCTCAGCACAATCTTGGTCGTAGTTATATTTCACATTAGGTTCCTGTACGAAATCCAAAACGAATTGGAGCTTGTCAAGTTCTCCGATATTGTTACGGCTACATTCTTTGTTGATATATTTTACGACTTCTGCAACATGTAATAGTGTACGAGGATGGTTCAACATGTAAAAATACATGTTGCGTAAATTGGTGGTTGTGTCCAGGTTATTGACATTGTTGAACGTTGCAAACGGATTATTCATCCGTTGCTCATTTATCTCTTCAGGACTGAATCGTAGTGTTAAATGTCCTTTCAGTTTACTTTTTCTGGCTGAATCTAACTTCCAACTATATGTGATGCTCACTGTTTCGTTATTATCAGCACTTATTAATGACTCTGCGTCTTTTATTTTTTTGTTTTTAGATAAAAGGAGTTTGATAAGGAATATAATAACGGCAAATTGAATGAGGATAACGACTTCCATGGAATGAGAGAGTTGGGATGATTAGCGAAATAAACTTTACTATTAAACAGCTACAGTACCAGCAATATGAGGATGAGGATCGTAGCCTTCTAATGTGAAATCTTCGTAATCGAACGAAAAGATATCCTTTTTATCTGGGTTGATCTTCATGATCGGTAATGGACGTGGTGTTCGCGTTAATTGCAGTTTTACTTGTTCCAAATGGTTTTTATAGATATGGGCATCTCCAAGTGTATGAACAAACTCTCCTGGCTTCAGGCCTGTAACTTGTGCAACCATCAATAACAACAAAGCATACGAGGCAATATTAAAAGGAACACCTAAAAAGATATCAGCACTTCGTTGATACAATTGCAAACTTAGTTTTCCATTCGCAACATAAAACTGAAACAATGTGTGACATGGTGGAAGAGCCATCTTTTCTACCTCGGCAACATTCCACGCTGAAACAATCAATCGTCTTGAATCAGGATTCTTCTGGATCATTTCAACAACGTTACTAATTTGATCAATGGTCCCCCCATTATAATCTGGCCAAGATCGCCATTGATGTCCGTAAACAGGTCCTAATTCACCTTTTTCATCTGCCCATTCATTCCATATTCTAACACCATGATCTTGTAAATATTTTACATTCGTATCACCTTGTAAAAACCATAGTAACTCATAAATGATTGACTTCAGATGTAGCTTCTTCGTTGTTAAAAGAGGAAACCCGTCTTCTAAATTGAAACGCATTTGATGACCGAACACACTAATCGTTCCTGTTCCTGTTCGGTCTTCTTTGGAAGCACCTTCTGTGAGAACCCTGTTGAGTAAATCTAGATATTGTTTCATATTGGTATTACATCATTTTTACATTTTCACAAAGGTATGAATAAAAAATGAAAGAGGCGAATAACATTCGTCCCTTTCATTTTCGCATGGTTTTTACTCCGTAACTACAACTCTATAGCTTTCTCCCTTTCCTTTTGGACGGATAATATATACACCGCTGTTGGATACCGTCTGTTCTGTCATAATTTGTATATTTGATGTATATCTTGTTTCAAATCTTGTTACGATTCTGCCCATCATGTCGTAAACTATATATAAAGAAGGTTTTCCCTCCTCTTGGTTTGGTTCATTTACTTTCGTGATATCATGTTCGGCATCTCCCGAATAGATATCTGATGGGTAAGGTACTGGTGTATCATCAATATCCAAATTGCTGAAACCTAGGTTAGCCAGACGTGTAGGATCATTCAATTGCTCGTGGATAGGGGATAATCTGAACTTATGTTTGTAGGTGTTCTTAGCAAAGAGCATATATTCATCCATAGGTTTTGCACCCCAACTGTTAACACCGCCTAATCCCATTTGATGAAGATCCACACGCAAGGTGATATCATCGTCTCTCTTCAGATCCCAAGGCAATTTCACATTTGTGAGTTGTTCTGGAGTATAATGTTGTGCACTGAACTCCATATAAGGTGAACCTACCACTAAGAGTCCTCGTCCCTCTTCATTGGTTAAGGCTGCCCATTTCACATCGGTACGTTGTCCGGTTTCGCCTATCTCCATATAAGGAATAGTCATCGAGTCGGCAGTAGTGGCGAAAACACCCATGAAGCTACTACGATTACGACCGATATAGTTCTCATGAGGACCACGACCAAACCAACGAATTTTTTCAAATTCACCTGGAACCGTAATCAACGTACCCACATTAGGTAATTCAGATTTTGAATTATCTGGATAGAGTGTATAATCGACCAAGATATCTCCGCTTCCATAGATAGTGTAGGTCAGAGCCATTCTGGAGGAGCCAGCCTCTGGAAAATCAATTTGGAAAGAAACCTGCGTTTCTTTCTCTGATACTTCTTTAATCTCACAGTTTTTAATTATTCGTTTGGCACCAGCATGTCTCCATGCTCCACATCGACTTTCCATGCCGTTCCCTTTATCATTATCGATAGGGGCACGCCAGAAATTAGGTACAGGGCCATCCTTTATAAGAGTCTGTCCATCCATCAGATATTGTTTGATAATACCTGATGTTTGATCGATGGTTACAGAGAAATCTTTTCCTTCGATGGTCACTTCGTTATATCCTTTCTTCACGGTTTGGCTCTCCAAAGAACTGATGGCAATGCGAGGAGTCTTCCCTTCTCCCAAGTTCAATAGGAATTGATCTCCAGCAATACTATATCCAGCATCGGCCCACATTGTGTTATTTTTCAGACGGAAATCTAAGTCCAAATGATAGATAGAGCCTGCTTTGACATCGATCTTAGGTAAATCAAGAGAGATCTCTTTCTTTCCTAATGGTGCAATATCAAGGGCCGAATCATCGATTTTACCTGATTCGATTTTCTTACCATCTTCACGTATGATCCAATACCCCTCTGCTACATCAGCAATATTGACAAAATTAAAGCGACTTTCGATGGAAACAACCCCTTTTGATGCGTTGATATTCTTTACGAGTATATTACGATACTGATATTTCACTTCCCAGATCTCTGGTTGAGGTGTTCTATCTGGGAAGACCAATCCATTGGCACAGAAGTTGTCGTCGTTGCGTTTTGCATCTCCAAACAAGCCACCGAAGTTAAAGTAGTTGGAGTTACCTCGACGTAATCCTTGATCGATGAAATCCCAAATGAAACCTCCGAATGAACGAGGATTGGCATAGAAGGCATCCATATATTCTTGGAGGTCACCTACACTGTTTCCCATGGCATGTTCATATTCACAAAGCATGATAGGTTTATTGTTGTTATTATATCCATAGATGGCTCCAGGACCGAAATACATCCAACTGTTTACATCGGCATTGTCCCAGTCTCCTTCATAATGTACAGGGCGTGTAGGATCGGCATAATGCGCTTGATCCAGTTCGGATCGGAACACATTTCCGTTGCCTGCTTCATTGCCCAAGGACCAGAGACATACACAGGCATGATTCTTGTCTCGTTGCACCATAGAGTTCATACGTTCTACGCAGGCGCTACGCCAATTATCATCGTTCTTAGGCAATTTGTCGTTAGCACCATGTGACTCTACATTGGCTTCATCGATAACGTAGATACCATATTGGTCACAAACATCGTACATGCGTGGATCATTAGGGTAGTGGGACATACGCAAAGCGTTGATGTTGAATCGTTTCATCAATTTCACATCTTCTACCATTCGTTCATAAGAGATCACTCGACCATGGTCAGGATCTATTTCATGACGATCCACACCTCTGAATTTTATGGGCTGGCCATTGATGAGGAATCTTGTTATACCATCGGAACCTTTCTTTAATTCCACTTTGCGGAACCCTACTTTGTTACTTTCTATCTGAAGTGTTTCGCCGTTTTTATCTTTGAGGGTCATCACGACAGAATATAGGTCGGGAGTCTCTGCCGACCATCGTTTAGGTGCTTTAACGGGTACTTTGAAACTTGTACTTACTTCTCCGTTAGGCTTTATCTCATTCAATGCGTTGGTGATTGGATCAAATATGGCTTTTCCCTCTGCATCATATAAACAGAGTTCAAGATTATATCCATTGACGCTTGATTCACCGAAATTATCCACCCATACATTCGCATTTAAGATACCGTCGATGTAATTATCATCCAATGTAGGATTAAGTTGAAAGTCTTGTATATGAGCCTTAGGTGTTGCATATAGATATACGTCGCGGAAGATACCGGCCAGACGGATGAAGTCTTGATCCTCCAACCAACTTCCATCACACCAACGGAATACCTGCACGGCGATGTTGTTTTCTCCTTGTTTCAGTTTATCCGTTACGTCAAATTCATGGTCGGTAAAGGAATTTTCACTATACCCTACATACTGACCATTCACCCAAACATAATAGGCTGATTCGACACCTTCGAAATGAAGACGTATGCGCTTGCCTGACCATTTTTCAGGGATGTTGAAGGTCCGTTTATAGTGACCGACTGGATTGTAGTTAGTAGGTGCTTCTGGTGCAGAGATCCACCAGTCGTCAGCCCATGGATACATCACGTTGGTATAGATAGGGTAGTCATATCCTTGTAATTGCCACGAGCCAGGGACACTGATCTCTTTCCATCCGGAAACATCGAAATTGTTTTCTTGGAAAGAGTTGAGTCGCTCTTCTGGCCTTTTCACCCAGTAGAATTTCCATTTGCCGGATAGGGTCAGATACCATTCTGAGCTTCGTCTGTTTCCTTCGATAGCTTCCTTTAAGGAGCTATAAGGCATAGAAGTGACGTGTGGCTTCAATGTGTTAACCCCAAAGACAGTGGGTTTGCCGTTCCATTCATTGTTTTGCGCATAACTCTCGGTTGTATATAGAGACAATCCTAAGAGTGCGATCCATAGCATTTGTTTTAGATGCAGTTTCATGATTTTCAGGTTTATTTAGTTTGTATATGTTTAATAAATGTACCGTCTGTTCGTTTAATGAAATAAAGGCCCTGATGGATATTGACATTCTCAAAGATCCTTGAAATGGTTTCGGAAGAGTAATCTCCTGAGAATTTCACTTGAGCTATAAGAATTCCACTAATGTCATATACGGGCAGTTGTTGACAGACATTGTCTGCCAATAGGTTAGAGACAGAGCTGTAGTCATCTTTAGAATTAGCAAATTCAATCCAGTCGATATTGCCGTAGCTGCCGGTCATAAGAACTCTGAGGACATGTTCGCCTGCTTCGATTAAGTTGGTTTCTCCGTCGATAGTGCAGTAGGTATTCCAGTCCTCACCTTGAGGAATCTTTAGGGTGTCGGATATAGCTGTTCCGTCGATGAAGAGACGGAATCCTGCGATGTCCAATCCGGAAGATACTTTGGCACGGAATTTATAGGTACTACTCTCTTTCACATGAACTGTGTATTCTACCCATTCACCAGTAGCGGTGTAACCGATAGCATAGCCTTCTGGAGCATCTGCTTCTCCTAAGGCCACGATATCCACACCATCCTCACGATAGGATTCTCCTTCGTTGATGAAGTCTGTATCATAGAAAGAGATACTCTGTCCGCCGAGATCATAATCTTCTAATTGGATGATACCTGGGATAGTCTGTTCCTTGTAGGCTTCTTGCGGAACGACTTCTGAGAAATCGGGCAGAATAGATACTGTCACTGAAAATATTCCTTGATAATCTCTCTCGATGCCTGCATTGTTGACTACGTTCTGTGAGTGACCGTTATTGTCATGACAGTAGTTATAACCTGCATTATTTGCTGCATTGCCGTTTGGTGCACGGTCATACACATTATAGGCTACTTCAAAACCGCTCGATCCTTCATCCAAGTAGATAGGAAGTACCCAATAGTCTGCCCATTGAGAGGCTGAGATATCTGAAATATAATTGTAGAGGATTTGTCCGCCCTCCCCTTGGTTAGAAAGGGTATAGATCGGACCACAATCCGCTAATAATTGTGACACATGATGGATTCTGTTCCAATTGATATGATTGTTGTTCATGGCTGTCGGAGCCGTTGTCCATCCGAAGCCCACAGAGATACCGGAATAATTCATGTAGGCTAATTCATTGTGTTCAATAACGATATCTCTTGGATAACCAGCACCAATACCTACAGAACCTTGCGATTCGGTAGTGACATGATGAATATAGTTGTTTTTTATTGTATCGCGTGTACAGATCTCAGCTCGGTCGGATGGATTGTAAGCTTCATGAATTTCGGTGTTATCATCTTGTGAAAATTTGCCGATCATGATACCAGCGGCTCCTAGGTCGGTGAAGATATTGCCTTGTATCATATCATCATTCGTACCAGACACAAAATCCAGTCCTGTCATAGCCATTTGTGCAAAGATGTTTTTTTCGATGCGGATATGGTGAGCGTTTTCCACACGCACACCGGAGGCTGGACGTTTCAACAGAAAACGGTTGCTGCTCAAAGGATAGCCTGGATGTTCATCTAGCACATCAAGATGATACATACCTGCCTGTAGGTCCATATAGCCTTTTTCGCTCGGTAGGGTGAAATTAGTGTGGGCAAAGGTGATGCCCTCGATGGTTATATAGCCTACTTTGTTGGAGGTGTTCTCTCCTTGGATAGAAACTAGTGTCTCCAGACGAGGTGCCACTACAAGGCTTTTTGTCATATCTTCTCCATTGCGGGCTTTGTAGTATAGCACGTTCTCTTTTTCGTCTAGGTACCATTCTCCTTCTTGATCAATAAACTCGTATGCGTTCTCAAAATAGAAACATTGCTGACGAGGCGGATTACTCGAGAAAGCTGTCCCTAGCATTGGGTATTTGCGTCGCCAGATCATGGTGTGTTCAGGTTCTTGTACTTCAATCTTGCTGATATTGCCTTTGTTGGTGATTTTATTTATACGCAGGATCGATTCTGCCCACGCAATCATCAAGTGGATCTCCACTTTTTCTAACTGATTCCAATTAGCGACCTGTTCGCTATAAACATTGAAGCCTTTGCCGAAGGTATCGACTTTTGCCAGACGGAAGAAATTATGATCTCCGTTGTCCTTCAGATTGGGTTGACGGGCGCGGGTGGCTTTCTTCCCATTCACGTAGAGTTGTCGGAATCGAGCCTCAACATTTGGTGCAGCCCAGATATTGTTTTTTTCATCGTGGAGTGTCCATCCATCGATAGGGATACCGCCCGTTACCAATGGTGTTTCTCCTGGGTAGTTTCTATATCGAACATAATGTCCGTTTTTTCCTCCATCTAAATTATTAAAAGACAATGTATTAGATAATTGGTATGTTCCACTTCGAAGACATACTACTACATCGCCAGTCATGTTGCTGTTGATCTCTCTGACAGCTTTCTGTGCCTTGAATAGCGTTTTAAAAGGAGCTTCAAAAGAACCGTCATTATCATCGTTACCTATAGGTGCAACATAGAAAGTTTTTTGATTCCCTGTCTCATCGTATAGATTAGACTCCTCTTGAGCATAGCCGATGGAAGGTGTGATTAACAAGCAGCATAATCCCCATACCTGCTTTGTTTGATTCAGTAATAGAGAGAAATTCGCTTTTATATTTATAATCTTACTCTTCATGGCTGTTGAATTTTTAAAAAGTATGGTTTTTATAACGCTGAAACTTTGATAGTTATTTTTTCAGGAATCGAATGGGCTCTTTTTTGTTTGGAATCACAGCTATATATACTTTATTTCGTTGTAGATCCATTGCATTTACTTGGCAGCCATTAAGATCGTAGAATTCAGCCATTTGAAGTAAATGAATATCCTCATCGGTATAAATCTTATTAACTCCAGTCATACTATGAGGTTCGAATTTCAGCCAATCAATATTAACATAGTTTCCGACGATTTGTAACTTCAAGATATGTTCTCCTTTTTCCATATAGGCGGTTCCTATAGGTATTTCGTCATAAGCACTCCAGTTTTCGGATGTTTGAGGGATTGTATATGATTCAGTTAATTGTTTATTGTCTAGGAACAAGTTAAAACCTTCTAGTTCAGAGCTATTTGATACATATGTAGAAACATCATATTCATTGGATTCTTCTACATTAACGGTATATTCTAACCATTCATCTTTCTCAGTATAGCCGATAGCATAGCCATTGTCTGTCTTTACGATATCCACTCCTTCATCTGTACGGAAGTTGCCGTCTCCTTTATTATCTGTGTCATTGTCGTAGTAGGAGAATCCTTGTCCAGCCTCATCATAGTTTTCTGCTTCGATGGTTCCAGGGATTATTGCCACATTGTTTTTATACGGTTTTTGAATTACATTCAAGGGAGTAAGGTATATGCGGTAACCATATAGTTCACTTTCAATCTTAACTGAAACGGTAAGAGATCCTCCATTGGCTGACATGGCAGTTTCAGATATCAAGTCTGTTGAGTTAACGGGTGTATTGATGCTTTTCCATGTGACACGTTCAACCTTTACTTTTACACCGCTGCTTAAGAAATCAGGTAACTTTTGAAAGACAACATCCACAGTGCCTACTGATTTTCCTCCTAAAACGAGGCTGGCGCAGTTATGTTTTCTATCCACAGAGGCAAAACCATCTACGCCTTCACTTCTGTCGTTAGGAGGAGTTACTTTAGCCATATAGCCTTCCATGTCTCCATACCATTTATAGAGCCACCAACCACCATTTTTTTGACCATCGTCGGTGAGCAAACTACCTAAACGACCTGGGTGAGGCACATGCCACCATGAGATGGTAGCACTCTCTACATTATATCGTTCGAATTTAGCGATAAAGGGAACGGAGTAACCAGGACATCCTTCATATTGTTGTTTGCTTGATTCAGAGCCTGCACAATATTCATTGATACAGTATGGACGTTCTTGAATACCTAGTTCAGCCTGTAGTTTGCGTACGCTGTTCACAGCATCAACAAAACCGCCACTTCCCCATTGGTGCCAACATATCAAATCTGGCAAACAGTCATTTGCCTTACAGAATTCTAAGAAAGACCTCATTCTTGATTCGTTGTAATATGACATACATGGTCCAACAATTCTGGTGTTAGGATCTATTTTACGTAATAATTCATAAGTAGGTTTCCATACTGTGCTATTAATATCTCCGTTGGAGTTGTACCATGTTCCGTCTGGTTCATTCCAGATTACATAGCTGTGTATATTGTCGATTCCTTCGGAGAAACGTCGTTTGACCTGTTTCTCTACTGCATTCAACCAACTTTGCTGTCCAGGCCATTTATAAGGCCAGTTTGGTAATAGATCTGGCAAGGTGATCTGTACCTGTGCGGTTGTGTTCTCCAGTCTTTTTGCAACGATATAACCATCGCCAAAAGGATGTTGGTTGCCATAGTTTCCTTCGGGAGGCTGGCAGAACATGTGAGGTTTCAGAGGAACAACCAATGTATTTATATCAGTAGGTTCCGTTTCTGTCATGCCGTATAATGATCCAGATGCGCAGTGTGTTACGGGGCGAATACTATCTGTTAGATCCACTTTTAATGTTTCAGCAGAAAAAACATTTTTTGAAAATAATATGAAACAAACAAAAAGTAATGTTTCAATTTTAATACTTTTCATGATGATTCTG
>Ga0255061_10000135_pt1 | contig 17614 bp, 30 predicted proteins | sample 174RNAGHGhighgp2_FD_183093 | JGI IMG/M metagenome (GOLD analysis project Ga0255061, IMG submission 183093) | Metatranscriptome of sheep rumen microbial communities from Palmerston North, Manawatu-Wanganui, New Zealand - 1742 RNA GHGhigh gp2... | ecosystem: Host-associated > Mammals > Digestive... | reverse complement strand
CGGGTACCGAGCTTGATGATGCGGGTATAACCACCGGGGCGGTTCGCATTGCGCTTGGCAATATCATCGAACAGCTTGTTGAGCACTTCGTTGTGCTTCTTGGAATCGGCAGGATTGGTGCGATCCACAACGCGCTGATTGAGGCGGGAAGCAACGATACGACGGGCGTGAATGTCGCCGCGTTTCGCAAGCGTGATGAGTTTGTCAATGACGGAACGAAGTTCCTTGGCCTTGGGCTCCGTCGTCTGAATGGCTTCGCAATCGATCAGCTGGGTAGCGAGATTCTCAAGCAAGGCACTACGATGAGCCGTAGGGCGACTAAAATGACGACCAGATTTACGATGTCTCATAGTATGAAATCCGAAAAAGCTACAGGGGATAGGAAGAAAGGAATCACCGCGAAATCGCGGTGAAAGATCAGGCAGGCGGTTCCCAGTTATCGACGGTCATGCCGAGCGTAAGTCCCATCCGCTGCAGAATATCTTTGATTTCGCGAAGGCTCTTGCGACCAAAGTTTTTGGTCTTGAGCATATCCGCCTCGGTGCGCTGAACCAACTCGCCGATGTAACGAATATTCGCATTCTGCAGGCAATTTGCCGAACGAACCGAAAGTTCCAACTCGCTCACGGAGCGATCGAGGCTTTCATTCGAACTGGCTTCCTGGACTTCGACAGGAGCTTCGACAGGAATAATATCTTCATCGAAGTTGATGAAGATCGAAACCTGTTCCTTGAGAATTTTTGCGGCAAATGCCACAGCATCTTCGGGGAGAACCGAACCGTTCGTCCATACCTCAAGAATCAGCTTATCGTAGTCGGTATGCTGACCCACGCGGGCATTCGTAACGGTGTAATTGACTCTCTGCACCGGAGAGAAAAGGGCGTCGATCAGTATCGTACCGATGGGGAAATCGTCAGAATTCACCTCATCCGTACGCTGATAACCTTTTCCGGTATCCACGCAGAGGTCAGCTTCGAAGTGTGCATCTTCCCCGAGGGTACAGATGACATGGTCAGGATTGAGAATTTCCACATTCGAAGGCGCAGCAATATCACGGGCATAAACATACCCAGGACCGTCTTTCGAAACATGCATCCAGCACTTTTCCGTGATGGAAGACTTGATCAAAAGCTCCTTAATATTGAGCACGATCACCGTGACATCTTCCCGAACATTGGGAAGCGTCATAAATTCGTGCTTGGCTCCTTCGATGCGTACAGCTGTCACTGCAGCACCCTGCAGTGAACTCAGCAGAATTCTGCGAAGCGCGTTGCCCAGCGTGTGACCATAGCCACGTTCAAGCGGCTCGCACACAAAACGTGCATACGTGGAACTCCGGGATTCGCTGTCAATCTCAACGCCCTTGGGTTTAATGAGATTTGTCCAATTTCGATGCATGCGTTCCTCCGCACACGATAAATAACACAACAAATTGCCGGAAAAGACTCAGCTTTCCCGGCGACCCCACGGCAAATTAGACGCGACGACGTTTCGGCGGGCGGCAACCGTTATGGGGAATCGGCGTTACATCGCGAATGAGAGTCACTTTCAGGCCAGCTGCCTGAAGCGCACGAAGCGCAGCTTCACGCCCTGAACCAGGACCTTTCGCATACACGGCCACGGATTTCATTCCGTGATCCATCGCTTTGTGAGCAGCATCGTCCGCTGCAACCTGCGCCGCAAACGGCGTGGACTTACGCGAACCTTTGAAACCTTTCGTACCACACGTGCACCACGAAACGGCTTCGCCGTTGTTGTCCGTAATGGTAATAATCGTATTATTAAACGTAGAACGGATATGGGCAACACCGCTCTGAACATTCTTCTTGACGTGTTTTTTCACCACACGTCGGCTCGATTTTACATCTTTAGCCACAGTCGTTCCTCTTATCAAAACGGAAACCCAGGCGTACACACGCCCGGATTCACATTACTCTTCCCGAAATTACTTCTTCTTCTTAACAGCAAGACGGCTCGGTCCCTTGCGGGTACGGGCATTCGTCTTGGTGCGCTGACCACGGACAGGAAGACCACGGCGATGACGAAGACCGCGGTAGCAACCGAGATCCATAAGGCGTTTAATGTTCATACGAACGAGACGGCGAAGATCACCTTCCACCTGATAATGCGCGTCAATGACGTCACGAATCGCACGAATCTCGGCTTCCGTCAGGTCATCGCTGCTGCGATCATAGGGAATTTTCGCTTCATCCAAAATGTCTTTTGCGCGCGAACGACCAATACCATAGATGCTCGTCAATGCGATATCCATACGTTTACGTCGCGGCAAATCAATACCAGCAATACGTGCCATGCGGCTTTCCTCCTAATACTAGCCCTGACGCTGTTTGTGACGGGGATTCTCACAAATCACACGAACAACACCGTGACGTCGAATCAGCTTACATTTATCACAAATTTTTTTGACTGATGGCCGAACTTTCATGTTCGTCTCTCCTTAAATATTCAAAGACAGCAAAATACTGCTGTAACCCACAAGGGCGAGCCTTTTAACAAAGCTGGCCCCGAGTTTCAACAAAAATCAAACACACCGATGCTTAAAATTCAAGCACCTTGCGAATTTCGTTGAATACTCTGTCCACCGGGGCATTGCCATCCACGCGGAAAAGTACTCCGCGCTCGGCATAATAATCCACAAGCGGCTGTGTCTGCGCATGATACGCAACCAGACGGGATCGAACCACGTCTTCCTTGTCATCCGCTCGCTGAACCAATTCACCGCCACACTGGTCACAGATACCCGCAACCTTCGACGGCATATTCTTTACGTGATACACACAGCCACAGCCCGCACAGCTCTGACGGCCCACAATGCGCTCCACAAGAAGCTCATCCGGTACATCAATCAGAACCACGGCGTCAATTTTCTGACCCGCCGCAGCCAGCGCATCCGCCTGGGCGATCGTACGAGGATAACCGTCCAGAAGATAACCATTCACCTCGGAAGCAAGACGCTCCGCTACAATCCCGTTGACGAGTTCATCCGGAACAAGCTGACCCGCTGAAATAAAGGCATCCGCCTTGCGGCCAAGTTCCGTTCCCTCACGACGCGCAGCTCGAAGCATGTCGCCCGTTGAAATATGGGGAATCCCCATGGACACCGTCAGACTCTTCGCCTGCGTTCCCTTGCCACCCCCCGGTGGCCCCAGCAAAATCACGCGTCTCTTCATGGTTCTATCCTAAAGAAATTTTTCAGCTAACTAGGCTGTCTTGCGCAGCCTCGGACGATTGGTGGGCGCATTGAATCCTTCATAATGACGATTCGTCAGGTGATCCTCGATCTGACGCACCGTGTCCAGCGCTACGCCTACGACGATCAAAAGCGCCGTGCCACCAAAATAAAACTGCACCTGGAAACTCGATACGAGAATCTCCGGCAGAATGCAGACCAGCGAGATATAAACCGCACCCACCACCGTCACACGGCTCAGCGCACGATCAATATACTCCGCAGTCATTTTTCCAGGACGAATCCCAGGAATACTGGCCTGACTCTTCTTCAGATTATCCGCAACATCCACGGGATTGAAGACCACTGCGGTGTAAAAGAAGCAGAAGAATACGATCAGACCAACATAAAAGAGAATGTGACGCCAGTCACCCGGCATCAACGCCACGCGCATCGACTGCAGAAACTCGTTCTGCGGAAACATTCCCGCAACCGTTGCAGGAAACATCAGAATCGAGCTGGCGAAAATCGGGGGAATAACCCCTGCGGTATTCAGCTTCAACGGAAGATAGGACGAACGATCCGAAAACGCATCCCGGCCCACCATGCGCTTCGCATGCTGAATCGGAATCCGGCGCTGTGCTTTCTCAAAGAAACATATAAACGCAATCGTGCAGACCACGATTACCGCAAGCAGAATCACCTGGTACATCGAAAGACCTACCGTCCCCGTCGAATCCCCTATCGCCTGCTCATAAAGCGTGCGAAGGGCATTCGGAAGACGCGCCACGATACCGGCAAAAATGACCAGAGAAATGCCATTGCCAATTCCTCGGTCATTGATCTGCTCGCCAAGCCACATGATGAACACAGCACCCGTGGTCAGGGACAGAATCGTCAACAGTTTAAAACCCCATACGCTTCCCATCGTCACGAGGCCGGCCACTTCTCCGCCTGCACCCGAAAGGTTCTGCAGATACGTCGCCATAAACGCACCCTGCACGATGGAAATCCCGAGCGTCAGATAACGCGTCCACTGGTTGATCGCTCGGCGCCCCGCTTCACCTTCCTTCTGCTTGCGTTCGACGGACGGTACCACCACGCCAAGAAGCTGGAAGATAATCGATGCACTGATGTACGGCATGATGCCCAACGCAAAGATGGACATCTGCTCCAATGCACCGCCGGAGAAAAAGTTGAACACGCTCAGCATGCCCTGCCCATCACCACCGAACAAAAGATTCATTTTCAGCCGGTCAACACCCGGTGTGGTGATAAAGCATCCGATGCGATAAACCGCAAGAAGCGCAAGCGTAAAAAGGATACGCTTGCGCAACTCGGGGATTTTAAACATGTTTGAAAATCCGCTAGCCACCACAGACCTCGATACTGCCACCAGCCTTCTCGATCTTCTCGCGGGCGGAAGCACTCACGGCATCCACGATCACATTCAGCTTCACGCTGATGTCGCCATTACCGAGGATCTTTACGCCATCCACACGGCCACGAATCAGGCCGGCAGCTTTCAGGGCGACGAAGTCCACAGGATTCGAGCCATCAAAAATGCTCAGATCCGAAACGTTCACCACGGCGTAGTTTTTCGCAAAAATATTTTTGAAACCGCGTTTCGGCAAACGACGGCTCAGAGGCATCTGGCCACCTTCAAATCCCACGCGCGGAGCACCGCCAGCACGAGATTTCTGACCTTTCTGACCACGACCTGCCGTCTTACCATTGCCACTGCTCGTGCCACGACCCACGCGCTTGCGGGAATGCGTGCTACCAGGAGCAGGAGACAGATTACTTAAATCAATCATAGTTACCTCAAAGACCCGTTATGCACTAGTCAGCGACCGGTGCAACCTTGACCATGTGCTCAACACGCTTAATCATGCCACGAACCACCGGAGTATCCTCCAGTACCACAGACTGCGAAATCTTGCGAAGTCCGAGGTGCTTCAGCGTTTCGATCTGAGCATCCACACGACATATACCACTGCGAGTACGCGTAATTTTAATTTTGCTCATTACTGTCTCCAAAAAGGGCAAAATTAACCCTCTGTTTTCCCAAGCTTGGCGAGGTAACGTTCACGGCTGGCAAGCTGGCTCAGACCATCCAACGTGGCACGAACCAGGTTGTGGGGATTGGTCGAACCAATCGCCTTCGAAAGAACGTTCTCAACACCGCAGGCTTCCAGAACCGCACGCACGGCACCACCGGCGATAACACCGGTACCTTTGCCTGCAGGGCGAAGATAAACCTTGGAAGCACCATAGCGACCAACAACCTCGTGAGGAAGCGTGCCATCGACGATGGTCACTTTCTTCATAAGGCGTTTTGCGCGTTCCGTACCCTTGCTGATGGCTTCAGGCACTTCATTGGCCTTACCATGGGCGGAACCAACATTTCCTTTTCCATCACCAACGACGACAATGGCACCGAAGCTGAAACGACGGCCACCCTTGACGACCTTGGCAACACGATTAATGTAAACGACCTTCTCGATCAGTTCACTTTCCGGTATAACTCGAGCAGTTGTCACTCTATTTCTCCTCAGAACAATCAGGCCCCCGCAGGAGCCATCTGCATTAGAATTTCAGCAAATCGCCTTCTCGAGCACCTTTAGCCACTGCCTCAATGCGCCCATGGTAAGTAAAGCCATTACGATCAAAAGCGACTTTATCAATGGATTTGTCCGCGCAAAGTTTGGCAAACTCACGGCCCAGGATAAATGCCTGTTCAACGGGTTTCTTGCCCGCAACCAGATCCTTCACGCCCTTGCTCAGGGTCGAAAGGGCCAGAAGCGTGCAACCCGCATTATCATCAATCAGCTGACAATACATCTGATTGTTGCTGCGGAAAACACAAAGACGGGGACGTTCCGCCGTTCCACGAACGCGCGAACGAACCGATTTCTGACGACGAAGGCGAAGTGCCTGTTTTTCTTTACAAATGCAACTCATTTTTCAACTCCTTCGTGTACTATTTACCAGAGGTCTTGCCGGCCTTGCGTACGATCACCTCATCCGCATACTTAACGCCCTTGCCCTTGTAGGGTTCAGGTTTGCGGAATCCACGAATCTCGGCAGCCGCCTGACCAATCAATTCTTTGTCCGCAGAACGAAGAATGATCTTGTTGTCCTTCGTCACCTCGCCATTCACACCATCCGGAAGCTCATAAAGAATGGGATGGCTGTAGCCAAGGTTAAAAAGAATTTCACGGGATCCCTTCATATCGGCACGATAACCTGTACCGAGGATCTCAAGTTTCTTCTCATAGCCGACGGAAACGCCCACAACCATGTTGTGGAGAAGAGAGCGATAAAGACCGCTCTTGGCACGGCCATCCGTATCCAGCTGCTTCAGGATGACGCAGGCATGACCGTTTTCCACTTTCACATCGACGCAATCGCCAAAATCACGGCTCACATTTCCTTTCGGCCCCTTGACGGAGACATTCAGACCTTTCACGGTCACTTCAACGCCCTGGGGAAGGGCGACAGGAGCCTTACCAATACGGGACTGTTTAAATTCTGTAGTCATTGCAGTGCTCCTTAGAATACCGTGCAGATCAGCTCACCACCGAGACGTTTCTCACGGGCTTCTTTGCCGCTCATCACACCGTGGGAGGTGCTGACGATGCAGAGGCCAAGACCACCGAGAACTTCGGGAATGGCATGATGTTTCACATACACACGACGACCGGGTTTCGATTCGCGCGTGATGTTCTTAATGACAGGAGCATTGTCAAAATATTTCAGCGAAATCTTTGCAACAGCCACCGGATCATTGGAAATGGAATAATCGGCGATATAGCCTTCGTCCTTCAGGATGCGAAGGATTTCACTACGAAAACGAGACGTTTTGACCGTCACCGTGTCATGTTTCGCCAACTGGGCATTGCGAATGCGCGTAAGCAAATCCGCGATAGGATCTGTCATCATAGCAAATTCTCCTTATCCTACCAGCTGGCCTTGGTTACGCCAGGAAGCTCGCCTTTGAGGGCAAGCATACGAAAACAGATACGGCACAGACCGAATTTTCTCAGATACGCGTGGGAACGACCACACACAGAGCAGCGCGTATATTCGCGAACAGAGAACTTCTGTTTGCTCTGCTGCTTTTCAATCATTGCTTTACGAGCCACCGCTACCTCCTACTTCTTATTAAAAGGCATTCCTAAGAGCTTTAACAATGCGCGAGCTTCATCATCCGTTTTGGCGCTCGTCACAACACAAATATTCATCCCGTACACCTTCTCGATCTTGTCGATGGCGATTTCCGGGAAAATGATGTGTTCCTTAATCCCAAGTGCATAGTTTCCTTTGCCGTCGAAGGCTTTCGGACTTACGCCTCTAAAGTCGCGCACGCGGGGCAGAGCAACATTCATCAAACGATCAAGAAATTCGAACATGCGGTCACGACGAAGCGTTACCATGACGCCGATCGGCATACCCTGACGGAGTTTGAAGGAAGCAATCGACTTCTTCGCCTTCGTCACGACAGGTTTCTGCCCGGAAATCGCGGCAATCTCATTACAAACGGCTTCAATGAGCTTGGGATTGCTGACGGCATCACCGAGACCAACATTCAGGACAACTTTCTCCAAACGAGGAATTTCCATGGGATTCGTGTAACCGAACTCTTTTTTCAAAGCCGGTACAGCCTCGTTCGTATAACGATCATATAGCCGAGTCACAGACTCCTCCTGCCTAGTTCAATACAGACTACTTAAAAATCTCGCCGGTTTTTACACAGAAGCGAACCTTCTTCACATTCTGAACCGGATCACTGAAACTGTTCAATGCTTCGCGCTTGGACGCAAAAAGCTTTTCATCCTGGCCAACGTAACGGGAGCAGACTCGAACACCACGCTTCAGCTTCTCGCTGTAAAGCGCAACATTACTCACATGCACACTCGCTTCTTTGCTGATGATACCGGCTTCCTGGCCAAGGCCGTTCGCCTTGCGGTGCACTTTCACCATGTTGCGTCCTTCGACGAAAACACGGTCACTCTTGGTATCAACGCGCAGCACGCGTCCCTGCATGCCCCGCTCTTTACCCGAAAGAATGATGACAACATCACCTCTTTTGATCTTCATATCATACCTCGTACTAAAGAACTTCTGGAGCAAGGGAAATGATTTTCACGTAGCTTTTCGCACGGAGTTCGCGCGCAACCGGCCCAAAGATACGCGTCCCAATCGGGTTTTTCTGCGCATCGATGAGAACTGCAGCATTCGCATCAAAACGAATGAAGCTGCCGTCTTTGCGGGCAATTTCCTTGGCCGTGCGGACGATTACTGCGTGATGAACATCGCCCTTTTTGACTTTGGAATTTGGAAGAGCTTCCTTGACGGAGACAACGATCACATCGCCAATTCCGGCGTATTTGCGTTTCGATCCGCCAACTACCTTAACACACTGAACTTTTTTCGCTCCCGAGTTATCTGCAACGGTGAGCACAGACTGCATCTGAATCACGGCTAATTCCCCTTAACCTTACGGCTTATAAAACAGGTGCGCGACGAATAATTTCTTTCAGGCGCCAGCACTTATTTTTCGAGATCGGTCGCGTTTCTTCAATCAGCACATGATCACCAATCTTGGCAGTGTTTTCACTATCCTGCGCCATGTATCGCGAACGACTTTTCACATACTTCTTGTAAACAGGATGGAGAACGCGGCGTTCAACAACCACCACGATGGTTTTCTCCATTTTATCACTTACGACCGTACCGACACGAGTCTTGCGGTTACCAAGTTTTTTGCTTTCCATTGTTATCCTCTCAACTCGCGTTCACGAATGACCGTATTCAGTCTGGCAATATCCTTGCGGACTTTCACCAGCTCAGAGACCTTGTCCAGCTGACCCGTGACATGGCGCATTTTCAGACGAAAATACTCCTTACGGCTGCTATCAAGCAGGGCAGCAAGCTCGGCCTGGCTCTTTTCTTTCAACTCTGCTGCTTTCATTAAATCGACTCCCGACAAACAAATTTCGTCTTCAACGGCAACTTGTTGGATGCAAGGCGGAAGGCTTCACGGGCCACTTCTTCCGTCACACCGTCCATCTCATACAGAACACGACCGGGACGAACCACGGCAACCCAGAATTCAGGATTACCTTTACCTTTACCCATTCGAGCTTCTGCAGGATGCTGCGTAATCGGCTTATCCGGGAAAATGCGAATCCAGATATTGCCACCACGTTTCGCATAACGCGTCATTGCAATACGCGCTGCTTCGATCTGGCGCGCAGTAACGCGTGCCGGCTCGATCGCCATCAAACCATACTCGCCAAAGCTGACATCAGACCCGCGGTAGGCTTTCCCACGCATCGAGCCTTTCTGCACTTTTCTCCATTTAACTTTCTTCGGACTTAACATCGCGTGCTCCTGGCGTGTGAACTCTTCAGACGCCCATTCTGCTTAATTTGCACAAACATGCGCCATCCGGTGGCAGATCTCAGCCCCGCACAGCGCGCACACACATACGCCTACTACAACGACATGTCAAAACATAAATTGGGGGAATGCAAAAAAAAATGCATTCCCCATGTTTTTCCTTCGGAAATTAGGCGTTTACACGAAGGGGATCCCCAAGGATCTCGCCTTTGAAAATCCACACCTTGATACCGATGATGCCATAAGCGGTCTTCGCTTCGGCAAATCCATAATCGATATCCGCACGGAGCGTGTGAAGGGGTACACGGCCTTCACGATACCATTCGGTACGGCTCATTTCGGCACCGCCGAGACGGCCCGCGCAGTTGACGCGGATACCCTTGGCACCAAGTTTGAGAGCCGTCTGAACGCTCTTCTTCATCGCGCGACGGAAGCTGACGCGGTGTTCGAGGTTGCGGGCAACGCCTTCCGCCACGAGCTGCGCATCCATTTCGGCCTTGCGAAGTTCCTGGATGTTCAGGAACACTTCGCTGTTGGTCATCTTGCGAAGTTTTTCCTTGAGAACTTCAACATCCTTGCCCTTCTTGCCGATGATGATACCGGGTTTTGCGGTAAAGACGCTGACTTTCACTTTATTGGCAGCACGCTCAACCTCGATGCGGTTGATGCCCGTCTGGCCATACTCTTCTTTAATGAACTTCTTGATGCGAAGGTCTTCATTGAGCCACTTCGCATAACTTCCTTCTTCATACCATTTGGACGACCAGGTGCGGATGACGCCGATCCGGAGACCTGTCGGATTACTTTTCTGACCCAAGGAAACCTCCCACTATTTGTCGGCCGCGGATTTGGCCGCGCGCACATTGTTATCAAGTTCAATATGAATGTGGCAGGTGCGTTTGCGAATACGGGTCGCACGGCCCTGCGCACGGGGCATGAAGCGGCGAAGCGTCGGACCCTCATTGACCCATGCACGGGCCACTTTCAGAGCATCCACATCCTCTGTGCCATGTTTTTCCATATTGTCCAGAGCGGATTCAATCAGTTTTTCAATGATCACAGCACCGCGTTTGTTCGTGAAACGCAGGATGCTGAGTGCATCGATCACACCGAGACCACGGATCATATCGACAATGATACGGGCCTTGCGGGGCGCCAGACGCACACTCATCGCGCTCACGCGATTCGCGCTGTGATGTTCACTCTTCAAAGAAGGCTTGCCCATCTCTATCTCTCCATTTGCGTTCTGACGCTAGAAATTACTTCTTGACCTTGCGATCGGCGGCGTGACCACGGAAGGTACGCGTCATCGAAAATTCGCCAAGTTTGTGTCCGACCATGTTCTCGGTGACGAAAACAGGAATGAAAATTTTACCATTATGCACCGCGAAGGTCATCCCGACCATTTCGGGCAGGATCATGCTGCGGCGAGACCATGTTTTAATAACTTTTTTCGCCGATCCCACATTGGCCTCAACCTTCTTGGCAAGGTGTTCGTCAATGAAAGGACCTTTTTTAATGGATCGTGGCATTGAATAGTCTCCTCAACTATTTGCTGCGTCGTTTGACGATGAATTTGCTACTGACTTTATTATGACGCGTCTTCTTACCTTTGGTCGGGATACCCCACGGGGTCACAGGATGACGACCACCACTCGTGCGGCCTTCACCACCGCCGTGCGGATGGTCAACCGGGTTCATAACGACGCCACGAACAGAAGGACGAATGCCGAGCCAACGGCTGCGACCGGCTTTGCCCAGGGAAACATTGGAGTGTTCGCTCAGACCCACGCGGCCGATGGAAGCACGGCATTCGACATGGATTTTGCGAAGTTCGCCGGAGGGCATACGAACGAGGGCATAATTGCCTTCGCGGGCCATCAGCTGCGCGGCAACGCCGGCGCTGCGGACGAGCTGGCCACCTTTGCCCGGGTGCAGCTCAATGTTGTGGATTTCGGTGCCGAGCGGAATGAATTTCAGCTTCAGGCAGTTGCCGACCTTGATATCGGCGTGGGCGCTCGAAACGACTTCGAGACCAACCTGGAGACCATCCGGCGCCAGGATATAGCGCTTCTCACCATCGGCATAGCAGACGAGGGCGATGCGGCACGTACGGTTCGGATCGTATTCGATCGAAACGACGCGGCCAGGAATTCCCACCTTGTTGCGGCGGAAATCGATGACACGATAACGACGTTTGTGACCACCACCGTGATGACGGCAGGTGATGCGGCCGAGATTGTTACGGCCACCTTTCTTCGAAAGTTTCGCAACGAGTTTCTTCTCGGGCGAATTCGATGTGACATCTTCGCGGCTGAGAACCGTCATAAAACGACGGCTAGCCGATGTCGGTTTAAAACTCTTAAGCGTCATTTTTCACCTCACAATGCTTAATTGTTGAACCTAGGCTTCCGCTGCTTCTGCGGCATCATCCACTTTGTCAAAGAACTCGATCTTCTGGCCATCCGCGAGGGTAACCACGGCTTTCTTCCACTTGTTGCTGTGGCCAATGTGACGGCCAAAGCGTTTGTCCTTACCGGGCATAACAAGCGTGTTCACGGAGTCCACTTTCACACCGAAGAAGGTGGAAACGGCATTCGCGATATCCTGCTTCGTGGCTTTCAGATCAACGGCGAAAACATATTGATTGCCATAACGGCGGCAAAGAGTCGACTTTTCGTTTACGATCGGACGACGAATAACATCTTCTAAGCGCATTATCCCTTCAACCTCTCTTCCAGTTTGACCAGGCTGCCGCGGGTCACCACGACGCTACCATAGTGCAAAAGATCATACACATTGACGCCTTCGGGACGAAGATACTTGTAGTTCTGAAGATTTCGCACGCTCAGACGAAGGTTATCATTGTTCGCAGTAGTGTTGCTGTTTTCGCGATCGCGGCAGTCGACAACGAGAGCGCGGGCGATGTTGAGTGTGTTGAGTGTGGAGGCAACGGCCTTCGTTTTGATCTCAGCCACTTCGAAGTTATCGACGACTTTGATTTTGCCTTCCCCGGCAATCATGCTCAGCGCGGAGCGGAGCGCCGCACGGCATTTCTTCTTGTTCAGGGAGTAGCTGTAGTCGCGATTTCTCTTGGCAAATGCCCAGCCACCGCCGACCATGTGCGGCGAACGGCTCGTACCCTGACGGGCATTACCCGTACCTTTCTGTTTGAACGGCTTCTTGCCACCGCCGCTCACTTCTGATCTGGTTTTGCCTTTATGAGTTCCGCGGCGACGATTCGCCAGCTGCATCTTTACCACCTCGTGGAAAAGATGCGGACGAACCTCTGCACCGAATACCTCATCAGACACTTCCACCTCACCGATTTTTTCATTGGTCAGGTTGTATAAGTCCAATTTCATCTCGATTCTCCGTGGTTTCGCAGCTTCTCAATGTTCTGCGTCAAAAAAACTAGTCGCGAAGGCGAATCTTGATATCCACGCCTGCCGACAAATCCAACTTCATCAACGCGTCAACCGTCTGTTCGTTCGTCTCGATGTCGATCAGCCGTTTGTGCGTACGGATCTCGAACTGTTCACGGCTTTTCTTGTCGACGTGCGGGCTTCTCAGAACCGTGAAACGGCTCACCTGCGTCGGCAAGGGAATCGGGCCGGCGATTTTGGCACCGGTTTTCTGCGCTGCTTTAATGATTTCCTGAACTGAAGCATCGAGCAGTCTGTGGTCATATGCTTTCAGTTTAATACGAATTCTATCGCCCATAATGAGGCTCTCCTCTTCTTGTTATTTGAATTCCTACGAATTCGACTTCGCACCAAAACGTACAATCAACTCTTCCGACAGTGCTGCGGGAAGGGGCTCATAACACTTGAACTGCATGGTATAGCTGGCACGTCCCTGCGTCGCGGAACGAAGCACAGTCGAATACCCAAACATTTCCGACAGAGGCACACACGCTCTGATCGCCTGAACGCCCTTGCGCGGTTCCAGGTCAGAAATGCGGCCACGGCGACTGTTCAAATCGCCAATGACGTCGCCTGTATACTCCTCTGGCGTAATAACCTCAACATCAAAAACGGGTTCAAGCAAAACTGCACCGCATTTTTTGCATCCGTCTTTGAATGCCATCGACCCGGCAACCTGGAAGGCCATTTCGCTGGAGTCGACTTCGTGGTACGAACCATCCACCAGATCGATGTGAACATCGACAACCGGATAACCAGCCAGCACGCCATTTTCCGCAGCACTGCGCACGCCCTTTTCGACGGCAGGCCAGTAATCGCGGGGAACCACGCCGCCCACGATCTTCGATTCAAACGTAATTCCCGTTCCGGGTTCATTCGGACGGAGTACCAGTTTGACGTGACCATACTGACCACGACCACCGGACTGACGTTTGAACAGGCATTCGGACTCATGTTCCTTCGTAATCGTCTCACGATAGGCAACCTGCGGACGGCCGACTTTCGCGTTCACGTTGAATTCGCGTTTCAGACGGGACGCAATGATGTCGAGGTGAAGCTCACCCATACCGCCGATAACCGTCTGGCCCGTTTCCTTGTCCGTGCTCACTTTGAACGACGGATCTTCTGCAGAAAGTTTCTGGAGGGCAATGCCGAGGCGGTTGACGTCATCCTGCGTGTCGGGTTCAATCGACATGCTGATAACGGGATCCGGGAAGGTCATGGATTCGAGCACAACGTCGAGGCCTTCCTCGCAAAGCGTATCACCGGTCACGGTGGACTTCAGACCGAGGACGGCGACGATTTCACCGGCATACGCCTCCGTGATATCCTCGCGCTTGTTCGCATGCATGCGGAGCAGACGGCCAATGCGTTCTTTTCTGTGCTTGTTGGTGTTCATGACCGCCTGGCCAGCCACCAGCTTGCCGGAGTAGATACGCACGAACGTGAGCTGGCCGACGTAAGGATCGGACATGAGCTTGAAGGCGAGGCCGGAGAACTGGCCATTATCGGAGACCTTCAGCTCAAATTTCTCTTCCTCCGTGACATCGCCATCGCCACGCTCCTGGCGAGCGAACGCATCGGCGGGAGCAACCATGGGGCCCTGAACGTCGATGGGGCTGGGCAGGAAGTCGACGACGCCGTCGAGCATTCTCTGAACGCCTTTGTTCTTGAACGCGGAACCGCAGAACACGGGAACGAGACCCATGGCAATGCAACCCTTGCGGAGCGCCGCACGGATGCTGTCCGCGCTGACCGGATCGCCATTGAGGTAGGTTTCCATGAGGTTTTCGTCAAAATCCGAGGCCTTGACGATGAGCGTCTCACGGAATTCCTCGATTTCGTCGACCATATCTGCAGGAATTTCGCCTTCTTTGGTATCGAGGGTTTCGGCATCGAAATAGAGAGCCTTATTTTCGATGAGGTCAATGACGCCCGTGAAATTGTCCTCGGCACCAATCGGAAGCTGAACCGCGACCGGGTTTGCGCTCAGGCGGGTTTCCATCTGAGCAAGCACGTTCTTGAAGTCCGCGCCCACGCGATCCATTTTGTTTACGAATGCAATCCTTGGGACTTTGTATTTATCCGCCTGGCGCCAAACCGTCTCGCTCTGAGGCTGAACGCCGCCGACTGCGCAGAAGACGGCAACAGCACCGTCGAGAACGCGCAGGCATCTCTCGACTTCGATCGTGAAGTCGACGTGTCCCGGAGTGTCAATAATGTTAATCCGGTGATGTCCGTTATGATTCCAGTAACAGACGGTGGCAGCACTGGTAATCGTAATGCCGCGTTCCTGCTCTTCCGCCATCCAGTCCATTGTTGCAGCGCCATCATGAACCTCACCGATACGATGGGTCTTTCCTGTAAAATACAGGATGCGCTCGGAAGTTGTCGTTTTACCTGCATCGATGTGCGCCATGATACCGATATTGCGCACACGACTCAACTCTACATCTCGTCCCACGTTATGATCTCACAAACAATTATGAAGCACGCACCCAGCCGATTCGCTTTTCATACGTGCAAATGAAACAAAAGAATGAACTACGAACAAAAGGCTGAGTACTACCATCTGTAGTGGGCGAACGCCTTGTTGGCTTCGGCCATACGATGGGTGTCTTCTTTCTTTTTGATGGTGTTCCCGCGATTGTTATAGGCGTCGAGCAGTTCGGCAGCGAATTTCTCGACCATGGATTTTTCGGAACGCTTGCGGGCGTTGCCGATGAGCCAGCGGAATGCGAGGGCCGTTCTGCGGTCCGCACGGATTTCCACGGGGACCTGATAGGTCGAACCACCCACGCGGCGGCTCTTGACCTCAACGGACGGACGGGCATTGTCCACCGCTTTCTTGAAGACGTCCAGGCTGCTGTCGTCCCCACCCTTCGTGCGCTGACCAAGAAGATCCAGCGTCTTGTACATGATGGATTCAGCAGTGCTCTTTTTGCCGTCAAACATCAGAGCATTGATACATTTGGCAACGAGGCGGTCATGATACTGGGGATCAGGCAGAACGTCACGTTTTTCGACTTCACGTCGTCTAGGCATTTTTCTACTCCTTGCTTACGCTTATTTAGGACGTTTCGCACCGTATTTGGAACGGCCAGCACGTCTTGCATTGACGCCCATGGAATCGAGCGTACCGCGAATGATGTGATAACGAACACCGGGGAGGTCCTTGACACGGCCGCCACGGATAAGGACAACGCTATGTTCCTGAAGGTTGTGGCCTTCGCCCGGAATGTAGCTCGAAACTTCCATGCCGCTCGTCAAACGGACACGGGCAACTTTACGAAGAGCCGAGTTCGGCTTCTTAGGAGTCGTGGTGCTCACGCGGACGCACACGCCACGTCTCTGGGGGCAGTTCTTCAATGCCGGCGAATTCGTTTTGCACGTCTTTCGCTCACGGCCTTTTCTCACCAACTGATTGATTGTAGGCATTTTATCTCCTCTTTTTTCTTAATGCCTCGGGCCTTCGAAACAACTCCGGGACCCAAAATGAAACCGTAGCAGTATATTGGCGAAACGGATTTTGTCAAGCCATCTGCCTGATTCACCGCACGCTTTTGCCCTGATTCGTCGCAATTGCCGAACCATGCTGTTTGCCAACTGATGCCTCACAACTACATGCGGCACAGTTGGCGGGCGCCTTTAGCATATTTTTGACGCCTTTGCAAGGATAAAATCTTCGCAACCCCTTTTCCACAAATCCCGGCCCCTCCTTCCGAAGGCACCGCATCACCAGGGCGCGGAGATCTCTCCCGCTTCAAAGAGCTTCACACCACGCATTCGCGCGGCAAAGCCGCCGTTCACATAAAAAAAGCACAGACCGTATGCGCCATGCGCATAGGGCTGTGCCCAAAGGCGTATCGCGCTCCGCGCGATAGCCTTTGTCCCAGATTTTTCTTTACTTGTCGAGAGAAATCAGGCCGCACTTGCCGTCTTCGAGACGATAAAGCACGTTCGTCACCTTCGTGTCCGCATTGATGAACACCACCACCGGGAGATCTTCCAGCGAGAGCTTCATCGCCGCATCGTCGATCGAAAGTTCGACGAGCTCGATGGCTTCGTGTTTGATGACCTTGGCTGCGGCCGACTCTTCGGCAACCTTCTCCACATCGGCAACCGCTTCGACATCGTCGCTGACATCCACTGCATCGTCGTCGCCCGGAATTTCCACGACGGCCACATCCAGCGTGCGGGAGGCGCTGATGTTGCCCGGCTTGTGCGTGCGAAGTTTGCCCTTGTAGCGATGAATCTGGCGTTCCAGTTTGTCCAGCGCGAGGTCGATCGACTGATACATATCCTCGCTGCTTTCCTCGCATTTGATCGAAATGCCCTTGTACGTCAGGTGCAGTTTGGCAATGTGTCTGAACTTCTCCACAGCGAGCGTGATCTGTGCGTCAAAATCGTCGCGGATATGTTTACGAATCACACGACGGATCTTTTCGTCAGCGTAGTCTCTGAGGGGATCAGAAGGTTCCATGTGACGGAAGCTGATATCGATCTGCATCGTTACTCCTTTACTCTGCTTTGTCCCATGATGGGAAGGTTAGGAATGTCGGCGTCATGCCGAAATCGTCTTTCACCGATG
>Ga0255061_10000112_pt1 | contig 18584 bp, 19 predicted proteins | sample 174RNAGHGhighgp2_FD_183093 | JGI IMG/M metagenome (GOLD analysis project Ga0255061, IMG submission 183093) | Metatranscriptome of sheep rumen microbial communities from Palmerston North, Manawatu-Wanganui, New Zealand - 1742 RNA GHGhigh gp2... | ecosystem: Host-associated > Mammals > Digestive... | reverse complement strand
TATTCATTTTTTCATGAATATTTAAGCTGCTTACAAGTGCAGTTTACACTGCGAATAAAACCGTAGGGCACACTTACCGGGTGCCTTGTATAAATTTAAGACACTGGAGGTAATAATAATGAAAAGAACTTATCAGCCAAAGAAGATCCACAGAAAGAAGGAACACGGCTTCAGAAAGAGAATGTCTACAGCTAACGGACGCAAGGTTCTTGCAAGAAGACGTTCAAAGGGCAGAGCAAGACTCACTCACTAATTTGTTTTCAGCTTGTCAGTGACGGTTTCCCGTTACTGACAGCAAAAATTTATTAACTATGTTCATGAAGGCCACAATTGTTTTTATTTTGTGGTCTATTTAATTAATAAGTAAACATTTTTATGGTTTATACTGAGGTATTAAATAAAAATAAAGATTTTCTTGATCTGTACCGGCGCGGCAGGTCAATAGTCTCAAAGACTGTTGTTATCTACTTCAGAACAAACGGACTTCCGTGCAACAGATTCGGCATAACAGCCGGAAAAAAAGTCGGTAATGCTGTTATGAGAAACCGTGCAAAACGAATTATAAGACAGGCTTATCGTGATAATGAACTCCTGTTTCCTGTTGGCATCGACATAGTTTTCGTTGCCAGAAGGTCTGCAGCAGAGGTAAAGGAAGATGTTCTTGACAGCTACATAAAGGATTCTGCAGTCGGACAGATAAACGAATATCTTGCTCAGGCAGAGGAGACAAACCAATGAGATCGTTCATGATCAGGCTGTATCTGTTTCCTGTCAGGTTTTACAGGAGATTCATATCTCCTCTTTTTCCACCCTGCTGTCGTTTTACTCCTACATGTTCTGCCTATGCGGTAACTGCAATAGAAAGATTCGGTATCATAAAAGGAACAGTACTTTCCGCATGGCGTATACTCAGATGCAATCCGTTCTGTAAGGGCGGGATCGACAATGTTCCGGAGGAGTTCAGTTTATTCAAAAAAAAGAGACAAGATGGAGGAGATAATCTTTGAAGATTTTAGGTTATCCGTTAGGCTGGATAATGTACGGCATCTATAACTTCTGCAAAAGTTACGGACTGTCACTTATTATATTTGCGGTACTCACCAAGGCCATACTGCTTCCTCTCAACATCAAGAGCCAGCAGAGTGCAGCCAAGATGAGAGCGCTTAATCCTAAACTTGAAAAGATCAAAAAGAGCTTTTCAAACAATCCGCAGCGAATTCAGGAGGAGCAGATGAAGCTCCAGACTGAGGAAGGCGTAAACCCGATGGCAGGATGTCTGCCGGCGCTCATTCAGTTTCCGATACTTTTCGGTATCGTAGACGTTGTTTACAAGCCGCTTACACATATTCTCCGTTTCAGTAAGGAAACACTTTCAGCTGCACACGACATACTTGAAAAGATTCCGGATGTTGCAAAACAGGATCTTTCAGCAAACTATCAGGAACTTGCCATTATCAAATATGCTACTGATCCTTCATACAGCAGCTATTTTTCAGAAATGGGCAGTGATTTCATAGCAAAGATCAATGACTTTCAGGATCACAACATGTTTCTCGGTTACATCAACCTTGCAACAAAGGCTGATTTTCATCCGCAGGCATGGACAGCAGGTGCTGTGGCACTTATCATTATACCGATCCTTTCAGGTATTGTAAATCTTGCAACAACACTTATCTCACAGATACACCAGAAGAAGACGAATCCGGCAATGGCTACAATGGGAAGCATGAACCTTATGATGTACGGAATGTCCATTTTCTACGTATGGTTCTCATTCTCGATTCCTTCAGGTGCCGCTTTCTACTGGACAGTTTCAGGTCTTCTCGGACTTATACAGATGGTCGCATTCAACAATTACTACACACAGGAAAGATGTGAAGCACTTCTCGCTGCCGACAAGGAAAAGAATAAAAACAGAAAACCGGGCTTTATGGCAAAGATTATGGAACAGCAGCAGGAAATGCTCGCTCAGCAGAACGGTACAGCGACTTCATATTCAGGTTCTGCAGCAAAGGCACGCGGCGGACTTTCCAAGTCTGAATTCAATGAAAAGAGCAGAAACGCCATCAATGAAGCAAGAAAGATAATCGATGTTAAATACACCGATGAGGGTACGGACGATGATGCACTTGAGGCAGCAAGAAGACGTATGGCTCAGAAATACGGTGATGACACAGAATAAATTTTTAGGGAAACGCTGATTTATTCATAAATCAGCGTGGGGTTCGGGGCGAAGCCCCGCAATCTCCCCGCCCCAGCAATCCGGCGAAGCCGGATTGCTGGCTTAATCAGTGTTTCCTTAGTTCTAATCAGTAAAAAGGAGTGATTGAATGAAAAACGTATTTATCGGCAAAACAGTTGAGGAAGCCAGAATGAAGGCAGCAGAAGCTTTCGGAGTTTCAGAAAGCGAGATCAGCTTTACAGTTCTTGAGGAACCTAAGAAAGGTTTTCTCGGGATCATGAAGGGCGAAGCAAGGGTAGAAGCAGTTTATGACTTTGCTGAACCGGCAGCATACGAACCGGCACCTGCGTCAGCAGCTGAAGAGATCGTTACTGAAACAGTATCAGAAACTCCGGCAGAAGCAGTGAGTGAAGTTCCGAAGACAGAAAAGAAATTTGACGGAAGCAAGGCTGAAGCAGCAGTTGAGTATATTCTCAATATCTTTGATAAAATGGGTGTCAAGGCAGAATATACTTATGAAGAAACAGAGGACGGAGTAATTATCAACCTCAACAGTGATGACACAAGCTTTATAATCGGCAGAAGAGGCGAAAACCTCGACGCTATCCAGTACTTAGCTTCAATGTTCTGCAACAGAATAGACGATGAATACTACAGAGTTGTTCTTGACAGTAACGGATACAGGGAAAAGAGAAAGAAGACTCTTGAAGATCTTGCAAAGAAGATAGCCAAGAATGTTCTCAGATCAGGACGTTCCACAGTTCTTGAACCGATGAACCCTTACGAAAGAAGGATCATTCATTCAATGATCTCAGAAATAGAAGGCGTGTCTTCACGTTCTGTAGGTGAGGAACCATACAGAAAGATAATCATTTCATCACTTGTCAAGAAAGAACGCAGACATGGTGACAAGCGCGGCGGCAAGGGCGGCGGACGCAGAGGCGGCGGAAGAAACAGAAACTTCGAGCCTAAGTCACTCGATCTTAAGACAAGCTTTGAAAAGGACTATAAAAAACCAAAGCCGGAGGATGACCTCAAGGCTGGTCTTTACGGAAAAATCGAAATATGATCATTGTTTCCCCGGTGAAATTATCTTTCATCGGGGAAATGTTTAGTTATATAGTATCAGAGGACGGTGCGGAAAATTTATGTCTACAGTTGCTGCAATATCAACACCTAATGCGGTCGGAGGGATCGCAGTTATAAGGATATCCGGCGAAGATGCATTTGCGGTATCTGACAGGGTGTTCAAGGCTTACAGCGGAAAAAAGGTTTCTGAAATGGAGGGGTACACCTGTGCCTACGGTGAAGTTTCGGAAAAAGGTGAAAAACTTGATGATGTTGTTCTGACGGTTTTCCGTGCACCGAAAAGCTATACAGGGGAGGACGTTGCCGAGATCTCATGTCACGGAGGTCTTTTTATAACCAGACAGATACTCAGACTCGTGCTTGCTTCGGGTGCAGAGCTTGCTGAACCGGGTGAGTTTACGAAAAGGGCATTTTTAAACGGAAAGATGTCACTTACACAGGCTGAAGCGGTAATGGACGTAATTTCGTCTACAGGAAAGAATGAACTTAAGTTTGCCGTTGCTCTGAAAGACGGAGCTATGTTCAGAAGAATTACTTCGGTAAGGGAAAAGCTTGTGAAGATCCTTGGTGATCTTGCGGCCTGGGCCGATTATCCGGAGGAGGAAGACATTCCGTTTGTCGAGCCGGATAAGCTTGAAGCCGATCTTGTGGATATCAGATCAGATCTTATGAAACTTTCTGCTACCTATGACTACGGAAAGATAATCCGCGAGGGTATAAATACTGTTATCGTCGGCAGACCGAATGTGGGCAAGTCAACGCTTATGAACTGTCTGAGCGGATATGAGCGAAGTATTGTTACGAATATTGCCGGAACGACAAGAGATGTTGTAGAGGAGTATGTAAAGATAGGCGAGCTTACCATTCGTCTTTCCGATACTGCCGGAATAAGAAACACTGATGACCAGATAGAACAGCGCGGCGTTGAGATAGCCTACGGAAAAATAAAGGAAGCTGACCTTATACTTGCTGTTTTTGACTCGTCTGAGCATCTTTCAGATGATGACAGAAAGATCATCGATTCACTTAAGGAAAGAAATGCGATAGCTCTTCTCAACAAATCGGACAAGGAGAGGGTCGCTGATATCGAATATCTGCGTGAGCATTTTAAATATGTTATAGAAATATCCGCCAAGACTTCCGGCGGTATCGAGGGACTTGAAGAGGTGCTTGAAAAGATGTTCATAAACGAGGAGATCGATTCGAACGACGGTATCATCGCAAATGAACGTCAGAAGATGTGTCTTGAAATGTCGCTTGATTCGGTAAACGAAGCTCTTGCTGCACTCGGGGCCGGAGAAAGCCTTGATGCGGTCACTGTCGTTATAGATGAAGCTCTTGCAGCGCTTCTGAAGCTTACGGGTGAAAAAGTAACGGACAGTGTGGTAGATGAAGTATTCTCACGCTTCTGCGTCGGAAAGTAGGAAAGGAAAGTTTTCATGGAATATACAATGGGAAGTTATGATGTTATTGTTGTCGGTGCGGGACATGCCGGAGTTGAAGCAGCACTTGCAGCTGCAAGACTGGGATGCAGTACAGCTCTTTTTACCATTTCTCTCGACCAGATCAGCAATATGCCGTGTAATCCTTCCATAGGCGGCACAGCAAAGGGTCACCTTGTACGTGAGATCGATGCACTGGGCGGACAGATGGGAAAGAGTGCCGACAAGTGTTTTATCCAGAGCAGAATGCTCAACCGCGGACGCGGTCCGGCTGTCCACAGCCTCAGAGTTCAGGCTGACAGAAAACTGTATCACCGCTACATGAAGCATGTCTGTGAATCGGAAAAGAATCTTGATATAAAGCAGGCTGAAGTTGCAGCAATTCTTACCGAAGACGGAAAGATAACAGGCATAAGAACACTTCTCGGTGCGGAATATTCGGCGAAGGCTGTTATTATTTCAACCGGTACCTATCTCAGAGGCAAGATACATGTAGGTGAATCATCATACAACGGCGGACCGGATGCTACTATCGCTCCGATGAAACTGACTGATTCACTTAAGGAAAACGGCATTGAACTGAGAAGATTCAAGACAGGTACTCCGTGCCGTGTTCATAAGAGAAGCATCAATTTTGACGTGCTTGAAAGACAGGACGGCGATGAGGATATTGTTCCGTTCTCATTTGAAACTGACAAGAGCACACTGAAGAATCAGGTAAGCTGCTATGTTTCCTATACAAATGCTGAAACACACAGGGTAATAAAGGAAAACCTTCACCGTTCACCGCTTTACAGCGGACTTATCGAAGGTGTGGGACCGAGATACTGCCCGTCCATCGAGGACAAGGTGGTACGTTTTGCCGACAAGGAAAGACATCAGCTCTTCATTGAACCGATGGGTCTTGATACGGATGAATATTATCTGCAGGGCATGTCATCATCTCTTCCTGAGGATGTTCAGCTTGCATTTTTAAGGACGATAAAGGGACTTGAAAATGTTGAGATCATGCGTCCTGCCTATGCGATAGAATATGACTGCTGCGATCCGACACAGCTGCTTCCTACACTCGAATTCAGAAACTTAAGCGGACTTTACGGAGCAGGACAGTTCAACGGCACCAGCGGATATGAGGAGGCTGCTGCCCAGGGACTTGTTGCAGGTATCAACGCTGCACTTAAGATTCAGGGCAGGGAACCGATGATACTTGACCGTGCAAGTTCATACACAGGTACACTTATTGACGATCTCGTTACAAAGGGATGTTCCGATCCGTACAGAATGATGACTTCAAGAAGTGAGTACAGGCTTCTGTTAAGACAGGACAACTGTGACCAGCGTCTTACTCCGATCGGACATAAAATAGGACTTATAAGCGACGAAAGATATGAAAAGCTTCTTGAAAAGCAGAGACTTATAGCTGAGGAGTTTGAGAGGATAAGTGTTCTCAATGTACGTCCGACAGCGGAACTCAACGCATTTCTCGAAGCAAACGGCACATCTGCCATGACTACAGGATGCAAGATGATCGACCTTATGAGAAGACCTCAGCTCAACTATTTCATGCTGAAGGACTTTGACAAACACAGACCGGAGCTTGACTACGAAGTATGTGAACAGGTCGATCTTAAGATAAAATACGACGGATACATCCAGAAGCAGATAGCTCAGGTAGAGCAGATGAGAAAGCTCGACGGCAAGCGTCTGCCTGAAGATATCGACTACCACGAGATCAAGGGACTTCGCCTTGAAGCAGTGGAAAAGCTTTCAAAGTTCCGTCCTTTCAGCATAGGCCACGCATCAAGAATTTCCGGTGTTTCCCCGGCGGATATTTCAGTTCTTCTCATCTGGCTTGATCAGGACAGAAGAAACAGAAAGTCTGAGGTGTGACATGCTTCCTGAATTTGAATTCTGCCGGAAGGCATTTGAAGAAAACGGACTTTCGCTTACGGCGGAAGTGTATGAAAAACTTGATATTTACGCAGAAATGCTCGTTGAAACCAATAAGGTTATGAACCTTACGGCGATAACAGAACCGGAGGATGTGCTGGTAAAGCATTTTATCGACAGCATAGCGATAACGAGGTTTGCAAAGTTCGAAGACGGAATGAAGGTCATCGATGTCGGTACGGGAGCAGGATTTCCGCTGCTTCCGGTGAAGATATACATTCCGGGACTTAAGATAACCCTTCTTGACGGACTGAACAAGAGAATAAAGTTTCTGTCAGATGTATGTGAAAAGACCGGCATAGAAGCCGAATGTATACACGAACGTGCTGAGCTTCTTGCAAAGAAGGAAGAGTACCGTGAAAAGTACGACATTGCAACAGCAAGGGCGGTTTCGGCAATGCCGGAGCTTTCGGAATACTGTCTGCCGTTTGTAAAAAAGGGCGGTATTTTCTGTGCGATGAAGGGTCCTTCCGAAGACATAAGCACTGCCGGAAATGCACTTAAGCTTCTCGGCGGAAAGATCGAAAAGGACGAGCACTACGAAATAAACGGTGAGCAGCGAAGACTTGTGGTAGTAAAGAAAGCCGCAGTATGTCCGCCGAAATATCCGCGTGCATCGGGAAAGATAAAATCGAAGCCGTTGTAATGAAAAATATCAGGAGTATGAATTTGAAAAACAATACAAAGAAAAAACGACTGAATTCATTTCAGGTTATCATCATCAGCTTTTTTGCAATGATAATGTTCGGAACGCTTCTTCTGATGATGCCGTTTTCATCGCGTGACAGGGTGTTCACACCTTTCAGCGACTGTATGTTCACGGCCATATCAGCAACATGTGTTACCGGACTTGTAGTTAAGGACACAGCAACCTACTGGTCGCTGTTCGGACAGATAGTAATTCTTCTCATGATCCAGGTCGGCGGTATGGGTGTCATCACCATCGGTCTTGCGGTAATGAGGGCATCTGGCAAGAAGATAGGTCTGTGGACGCGAAGTACCATGCAGGAGTCCATTTCAGCGCCGTCACTCGGCGGAATTGTTCATCTTACCGGATTTATACTTAAAGGATCGGCCATCATCGAGCTTATCGGTGCGGCGCTTCTTGCACCTGTATTCTGCAGTGATTTCGGTATAGCAAAGGGAATATGGTATTCCATCTGGCACTCGGTATCGGCTTTCTGCAACGCCGGATTTGATCTTATGGGAGTAAGGGAGCAGTTTTCATCACTGTGTACCTACAGTGACAATGTTTACGTGAACATCGTCATAATGCTTCTGATAATAGTCGGAGGTATAGGATTTCTGGTGTGGAACGACATTCTTACACACAGGCATCATTTTAAGAAATACACCCTTCAGACAAAGGTTGTTCTTATAACCACGCTGGTTCTTATTTTCCTTCCGGCAGTCTATTTCTTTTTCTTCGAATACAGCGGTTATCCGGCCGCTGAAAGAATTGTAAGCTCACTGTTTCAGTCCGTAACGGCAAGAACAGCCGGATTCAACACACAGGATCTTGCTGCAATGGATGAGTCAGGTACGCTTATCATGATAGTTCTCATGCTTACCGGTGGATCTCCGGGATCAACTGCGGGCGGTATGAAGACCACAACGGTCGCTGTACTCTATCTTTCTGCGCTGACAGTATTCGGAAGAAGAAATGATGTACAGTGCTTTAAAAGAAGACTTTCAGAGGAAACAGTCAGAAATGCCGGTGCGATACTTTTCATGTACCTCATGCTGTACATAACAAGTGGTGTGATAATAAGCAGGACAGAGGATCTTCCGCTGCTTACCTGTCTGTTTGAGACCGGCTCGGCTATCGGAACAGCAGGACTCACACTTGGCATAACCACGGGACTTAAGCTGTCATCACACATAATACTGATGATACTCATGTTTCTCGGAAGGGTAGGGGGACTCACGCTTATCTACGCTGCGCTTCCTTCTGCAGAAAACCAGAATTCACGTATGCCGCTTGAAAAAATAAATGTAGGATAAGGAGAATGAGAAATGACAACAGTTCTTATAATAGGAGTCGGAGAATTCGGAAGCAATGTTGCCAGAAGAATGAGTGAACTTGACTGCGAGGTAATGGCGATCGATACTGATGAGGAACGCATCAACGCCATTCTTCCGTATGTTACGGAAGCACAGATCGGTGACGGCACCAATGAGGAGTTCCTCAAATCTCTCGGTGTGAATAACTATGACGTATGTATCGTTGCACTGGGCGGACTTTTCCAGTCATCACTTGAAGCAACTTCGCTTTTAAAGGAACTCGGTGCTCCAATGGTAATTTCAAGAGCAACAAACGACGTCCAGATGAAATTCCTCCGCCGCAACGGTGCTGACGAAGTTGTTTACCCTGAAAAGCAGATGGCAATCAGAATTGCCACAAAATACGCTTCGGCAAGCATTCTCGATTTCATTCAGCTTGACAACAACTACTCGATCTACGAGATGGTAGTTCCGAAAACCTGGTTCGGCAAAAGCGTTGCCCAGATCGACGTAAGAAAGAAATTCGACATAAACATCCTCACCGTAAAAAGAGGCGACAGCGTATTCCTTCCGAGACCTGACACAGTTTTCGAACCTGACGACATTGCATTTGTAATGGGCGAGAGCGAAAACATCCAGAGATGCTTCAGAATTTAAAAACCATTATGACAAAAACCAGCCGGAGTTACGGACAAAGTCCGCAGCTCCGGCTGGCTGTTTTTTTACTTTATTTCATTCAGATAAAGCGTCACTTTATTCTGTATCTGTTCTGCTGCTTCCTTTGAAGTCATCGAACCGTTAAAATATTCGCCGACTGATTCATCGATTATTGATTTGATCCTGCTGTCGGATGAATATGCTTCGTTTACGGACTTTACGATATTTACGAACTCATTTACATCTTCATCACTTAACGGATTTGTTTCGTAGAAAGTACCGTCTGTTCTGTAGCCGAAACCTTTGCGGCGTGAGTTTTTCATAGCATTTTCAAAAAACTGATGTTCTGACAGGTAAGGAAGCAGTTGACGTCACTTTTGTCTGATAGTCCTCTGAAAGCAGCTTTTTAACAAGTTTCCATGCGGCTTCCTTATTCTCTGATGATGAACTTATTCCGGCAGTTATTCTTGAATAAACAAGCGGACCGCTTTTATCATCGGACGGAACACCCTTAAGGACGATATTTTCGCCGTTAAGATCACCGTTTTTAAATCCCGCAAGAGTGCTTAAAGCCGATATTCCGGCATATTCAGTAAGACAGAGACCATCGGAAAATCTTCTGTAGTAATCTTTATACTCCGTACTGCCCTGCGGATAGGAATCATATCCTTTATAGTTTTCATCCGGAATGCCGTTTTCATATATATATTCCAGTATCTTTTCAAATCTTCCGTCATTAAAGCTGCATTTTTTATTTTCACGGTCCACAAAACCGCTCAAATCAGCATAAACCAGTGAACGGAGCATAACGCCTCTGGATGTGTTAAAGAACATATTCTTTTTTTCTGCAAGATCAAGGAATTCATTTATCGTCCAGCCGTTTCCGGAACCAAGATCAGACTCTTTTCCGTAAAAGGCATAAATATCGAAATTTACCGGAACGTACATCTGACTGCCGTCAGTCACAAAGCAGTCAAAAATGTTTTCAAGAAAATCAGAACGGTTTACCTCCGCATCTGACTCCATAAATTCATTAAGATCACAGAACAGTCCGCGTTCAGCATAGAACTCAAGGTCAAGTTCATAATTCCCGATAAGTACATCCGGTACTTTTCCGGAAACTACATCAAGATTAAGTTTGTCTGTGCATTCCTGCGGATCGGAGGCGGAATATTTCTGATAATCACTGACGCATAATCTGTATTCCTTGTTTTCATTTCTGAATTCTTCAAAAAGTTCCGTAAGATCTCCTCTGCCTATACCAATACCGCCTACGGTAAGTACCTTCTGATTTCTTAATTTTCCGGCCAGTTCATCATCTGCGCGTTCAAGTACCGTAAAAGAAAATCCGTTTCCTGAAGTCAGACAAACGATACAGTCATCATTCATAACACCCATTGCACCTACAAGATGGATAATGCCGCAGTCATTCCAGTTAATTAATTTACGTCCCGAAAATCCGCCTGCGTCTGTTCTGTAAACACTGTCTGCATCGAAATAGCACACACTGCCGTCAGAAAGTGAAAATACTTTTTCGGTTCCATACTCAGGATAAACGAAATCATCAAAAGCGATCTTTTCATCGGTACAGATAATACGTTTCTCCCAGTCGGAATTTTCGTAAAGTATAAAATCGGAGCCGTTCATGAAGAACATTTCTTTTATACGTCCGTCAGGACATTTGCCTGAACCCTCACGAATCTTTACGGCATTACGGTCAAAGACCATGTATGAATAGTCATCATCAGTACAGCCGAGAACGTAGAGTTCCGAGTTGTTTCCTGCCCACATATCAGCTTTTTCCGTGTTTTCAAAAACATCAGTCTGATTTATGATCTTCCCGTCTTTATCAGTCCACAGAACAGCATATCCGCCGTTTTCATTTTCCGAGAGAAAAACAGCATTCCCGTTCGAAAGCACATCTGCCTGCAGTACTGTCATCTGATCACCTGACTCCGGCGCATTTATGATACCGGTCTGGTTTCCGTCACGGTCGTACTTATATATAACAGGTGTTTCCGAGCTTCCGTATACCGTGGAACAGAAAAGGAGTTTGTTATCGTTTCCGGAAACATAGGCAAGCCTTCCGTTTTTTTCATCCAGCGAAAAAACTGTCTTTTTACTTTCATCTGCAGAGTATCTGTAAAGGATATCACCGTCAGCAAAGAAAAAATCAGAATTCTTACTTACCATTTCCGGTGTGATAATGTTTTCATCGCCGAAATCATCATCATAACGGTTTACAATGCTGCCGTCGGTAAGCTGTATCTCATCTATGCACCGGTGCAGCATATTCGCATCATCACGTACCGAGATGCAAAGATTTCCACGTGAATTAAGGTAAGCCGCTTCATAACGTCCGTTCGTATCAGCCATGACATCGGCAAATGAGCGTACAGGTTTTCCGTCTTCCGAAACAACAAACACGCTTATCTTCTGACCATCCGCTGAATTTTCTGAAGTTATCACATAATAATATCCGGAATCAAAGAGCAGATCTGAAATGATCGTATTTCCATTCGGTATATTTTCAAAAACCGGTACCGGTTCCGTGGTGCTGTAATCATCACTGTATGAAACGACCTCCGGTCTTCCGGTATCTCCGGTAAATTCCACGATGAGTCTGCCGTTTTCATCTTCAAAGAAAGATGTTATTCTTTTACCGGGTTCCGTCTCGATTTTCTTTATTTCTTCTCCGGTTTCCGCATCACAGACCACAAAGTACGATTTATTTTCTTTTATGTATGCGGCACATATCCTGCTTTTGCCGAGATATGCTGCCGTCACATCGCCTTTGTAGTTCCTGAATCTGTCCAGGTGTTTAAAGGTTTCAGTTTCAGCATCGTAAACCGAAAACGCATAATCTATATCCGCAGTTCCCGAATATCCGCCGATATATATCGTATTTTCCGTACAGCGTATGTTATCCGACCACGAGATCTCATACGGCAGTGTGACTTCGTTTTTTATAACATAAAAATCATCCGGTTCTGCCACCGCCGGTTTTTCAGTGTTATCTTTTCTGGTGCATGAAGCCAGTAAGCAGCAGAATATTACTGCGATCAGTAACTGTATTGCTTTTTTCATAATGAAATCATCCCCCATTATTTTGCTGTGATTAACGTTCTATATTTATTATACACACTAACCTCTTAAATATCTTTCTTCTTTTTTCAAATTTGTAATAATCGTAAATTGGCGAGGCCATAAATCGTGCATTTTATACAGCGGAAATCGAAAAAAATACCGCGGATATTCTGATAAAGTATATCCGCGGCAGTTATTCCAGAAAAGGAGGCGCCTCCGGCGCAATTCTACAAAACGAGCTGACCAGCTCGTTTTTTCCATAGCAGTCTTCGGCCCGCAGGGGTGAAGACTTCCATTATACAGAAGCAAAGGGGAGCACCGTATTTTGATTTACCGGTACTCCCGCTGATTTTGTTTATTCATAGTAATCCTTAAGGATAAACATTACTGTACTTGTTTCTTCATTCGTAAGCAAAACGGATTTCCGAAAAAACAAATCGCCAGACATAACATAATCTCTGCAAGCAGTTCTCCACGTAACATACGTTCCAGAAAAACATACACAAACGCATTAAATCTGCTCGTATCATGAATAAACACCCGCAGGATCACCGGCACATTTATGAGGTTTAATAATAATCTGGCTTTTGCTCTGTATATTCTTCCATTATACCATCCGGAAGAACCTCAACTGGTTCACTTTCTTCTTCAAATTTAATGTTATCTGTATGCATAAAATCACATAATTCGCCGTTCTCGTTATATCCATCATAACGCATGAGTACACCAGTATTTGCATCTACTATAAATTCAAAAGTATCAACTCTCATTTGTGCACCGTATTCAGGCGTTGTATTACCATTTATGATATAGCACTTTCTACCCTGATAATTGGTGATTTCTGCAATATCCCAGAGTGACTGATCCTGCAGGAAGCCGAATGCATATTCCTGCGGGAAAAGGCACGAATTTGACATTATAACATTGGTTGGATTTGTTTTGTAGGCATAGCCAGGCATTCCTTCTTTGGTAAACATTCTTTCCTGATCCGGAATATCAATAACTTTATCCATTGAAATGATACTGTTACTTATATCTTCCCAGTTTTTAGTTTTCGGGAAAACACTTATAAAGCTGCTTCCGTCACAATATTGTGCATATTCCTGTTCAGTCTCAACTGTTCCGGAACTTATCTTTTCTTCATCTGTATCTTCAGTGGCATAATAGCTTCTGTAAACTGAAAATGCATTTGTGTCTGACAGACAAGTCTGAAATACTACTTCATCATAATACTCGCTTCTTGCTGATTTGTGAACAAACCTTCCTGATACTTTATCATAGTAATCGATACTGTTTAACATCATATAAAAAATATCATCTTTAGTCGCTTTTTCCGGTTCAGCTGCCTTTTTCAGTACTCTTACTTCTGCTTCAGCTATCTCTGGCTCAGTTTCCAAAGGTGTCGTTTCTGCAGCAGGCACAATATCCATTAAGCTTTCTGCAGAAAGACTGTTATCTTCTTTTTCAATGATTTTATTAACACTGTTTATTATCCAAAATGCCGAGCAAACTCCAACAGCTACTATCATCATAATTGGAATCGTCTGTATTTTCATTTTTTGCCCTCCATATACCATCAATAATACGCATAAACTTCAACAGCATCTGCGCCCATTTGATATCCCGAATTATTCGAATGAAGTACAGTAATTGCTGATGAAAATATTGAACTTTGACCGCTATACGCATTTATAGCTGAATTAATATGGGACCATCCAGCAGGAGCTGTATTTTGATTAATATATCCGAGAGTATCATAGTATCCGGCACCTTCGTCTTCAATCGGATATGTCATCATGTCATATCGTGAATAAGAATCAGTGAAATTCACATCATTCAGGTAAACGTACAACGTTACCACGCAATGAATGCTGGTTACTTCAATAACAGGGTAACGCCAACGATAGAAGCTATCTGTTCCAGTCGATGATATTCTCATATCTCCATTATATGAACCGGATAGCCCACTGTTATAAGTCATATTATGATAAGAACCACTATAGCCACTTACTACAGGATCATTATCAATTAATCTGGATTGGCTTGTCGCATTAATTATTTCAGGAGAACAAAGAAATAATTGTATACTCAAAAACATCACCGAAAAAAATTTAATCAATTTCACAATAACACCTGATTTCTATTTTATCAAACAAATCGGTTAGCTGCCTCCGGCAGCTTATTATAGTATCATGCAGCGTCGCTGCATGACACCTTTTACTGTAACTAACTCATTATCACAGTTTATCAATCTTCTTTGAAAGATACTGCTGAAGTCTTGCAAGATCTGCAATTGTAACCTCTTCGTCACCGTCCGCATCAGCTGCTTTCTGCTGATCTGCAGTAAGCTCCTTGTCGCCTAAAAGTGCAAGTGAAAGTTCTGTAAGATCTGTTACATCGATAGTGTCATTAAGGTCAATGTCGCCTGTAATTACAGGTACGTCAACTTCTTTAGCATCAGTACGGAATAAAACGCTGAATTTGTTAGAAATATATGACTGATCTACATTGTTTTCTTCTAAATATTTAATCATATTTCGATAAATGCTCTCACTGTCAAATTCGTCTTCACTTACAGCTGTATTACGGAATGTTACATGCAGACTGCCATCTTCATCATGAATTGCTACTGCCGCATCTCCCGGATGGTTTTCATCTATATATTTTTTTAAGAAACCGGCGATCTTTTCAGGGTCGGTTATCTTATTTGTATCAGAAGATTCTACTACTGGAGTATCTGCTAAATGTAGGATTGTTATTTTTTTAAAATCCACATTGTTTTTCAGTAAAAACTTCTGAAGATCAGAACTATCGAATTCTGGTTCTTTTATCGCAGGCTGTCGATACGTTACCAATACTTTCCCTTCTTCGGTCATTATAACGGTAGCGTCGCCTGACAGATTTTCTTCTACATAGCTATTTACTATGTCATATATCTTTTCGGGCTCTGTGACAAGTTCTGTTTCCGCATTTACAGATAGTATGGATGAAGAAAGCAACATTGACACACTGATTACTAATGAAATTATCTTTTTCATAAAATCTGTTCCCTTCAAATTATGAATTTTAATTATTGCTATTTATATACTCATTATCCATATAGAACCTAAGTATAGGCGTTGTAATTCTTACTCCGACACTATACCTATCATTATACGGACTTGTTGGAACAAACCCCTCACATATTCCAATTGCAGAACGAAATGGTGTTCCATTTAAAGAATATTCTATATACATCGGACCGCCGCTATCTCCGAGGCTTACGTAAGCGGTTGATTTTAATAAAGCGTCTGTTGATGTTGATAATACACTACCGGTTTCAAAATATCTTACAATTCCAACTGGTGATCCTGACACTTCTCCAGGGAATCCGCTTATTGATACATCAGAGGAAGTAGTCATAAAATAATCTGTTGCAGTTCCTAAAGCAATATTACCATAGCTTGACAGACTGGAATCAACATAAATCAAGCCATAATCATAATCAGTACCAGACGGATTTGATATATATGAATTAGGAACATGAAGTTCCTTAGCGTAAAGAGTGTTTAAAAGCGTTGAACCGTTAGAATCATAGATTTTGATTGTATAATTAGTGTTAAATGAAGTACCATTGTAGATGCAATGTGCACACGTAGCAATTATATGATTATCTACAATAAAACCAGATCCGCGATACCATTGCCCATCATTCTTTTTGTACTCTAATTCCACCACACTCTTGGCGTTGGCGGATGAATCTATTTGTCTTCCGTCAATGTTTCCGGTACGTGGCATATAATTAGATAACGCATTTAAAGGATATGTTGATGTTGCTCCTGTAGAGCATTTATATTTTGTATAGTATCTTGGTGAATCACTTGGAAATACATAATTGCTACAATCACTAAAAGTGTTTTCACTCTCACTGTACGGCAGGTATGAAAGTGAGTGCGTAACGTATGCTTTTAAAGTTTTTAAATCACATACATCTAAAACTGTATTCTGATCAACATCAGCATATTTTTTGTTGATACTTGAAGCAGAAACTGAGCCTTCCAAATAAAGATTCAGCATACTTACGTCAGTCAAATCTACGGTGCCGCTATTGTTTACGTCTCCGTAAATTGTTGTTGCACTTACTTTTACACTTGGCATTGTACAAACAAACATTGCCAATGCTGTAAACATCGATAACATCCCTTTAAAAATCTTCATGATAAATTCCCCCGTTTAATTTTTTCTAATCCAATTTCTTTTCTCACAAAATTTGCATACTAACAGATTTCTACTTCACTGGAATCATCCCCTTTCCCTATTCAAAACATTAACTTATCCAAATAACATTTGACGTATTTGGCTCACTCTGCGTTGTTCCCGAACCATTATCTGCGTAATGATCTAATACCACTCGATAATAATATCCACCAGGAACAGGTACGGTAAATCCTGACAAAATTTTAATGGTACTATTATGGTTCAGCTGATTTGAAATAGGAACCGCTTCTGTCCATGATGAGTTCACGTTAGGTCTACGCTGCACAGATATATTCTTAAATCCAATATAATTCATAATGCTGTTAGATCTTGTTGTGGCTGTTATGGAAACATTACCGTTCGATTTGCTTATAGAAAGCGAACACATAGAAATAAGTCCTTCTGTTTTCGCTGAACCACTATCAAACTGTAATCCTGTATTATTAACATCTGCACTAACAACCATCGGATGTACGCCTACTCCTAAAGCAATAATAAATGCTGTGCCTAAAGATAATAATTTCTTTTTCATTTTCTTTTCCTCCATATCATTTTATTGATTCAATTATTTTATCACATTCCTCGTAAGGAACATTGACCGTAAATATACTCAGTAATACATTATCTCTGGCATATGATAATGTACACTGATCATCTTCTTTTGAAACTACAGCCGGATATCCGTTTATTTCTATTTCAATTATATTTAAATCATCGCTCGGATATTTGATTTTCTTTATTTCTTCTGGATCATCAAATACATCATAATAAATACCTATTGTCATATCATCTTTATAATATAAAAAATCCAGAGTTTTCTCCTCCCCAAGATCTTCATGATTGATTTCCAATACCTCGAATCCTTCCGGTATATACTTTGGATATTCCGGATAAATTTCATATTTCGCACATTCTGTTTTTATACCATACGGATCATCTGATTTTTCATCAGTTATATATTCTACAGAAAAACCTTTTTCATCTTTATGAACTATAGCCTTGAATATATTAACCCCAAAAGCCGCAGTAGAAACAACATTTGCAGATAATACTACAGCTACTGATGCTGCTATTGCAGTCAAAACTTTTCTTGTACGATGCTTTCTTTTCTGTCTTAACTTTGATATTTCATTAAGAATTTTATTGATATGTTCTGTTTCTCTCTGCTTTATTATTTCATTATCTCCGGTAATATCGCAGTACTCTTCTGAAAGGCGGGCTATTTTGTCATAATCCGGAGATTTTTTTGACATTTCAATCTCTATCTCTTCTGACAAACCTTTAAGAGCCCGCTCATATGTTTCCTTATCATGCAGAACAGCATAAAGAAGCTCTTTATCTGTCATGATAATCGCCACCCTTCGTTAATTTACTTCGTATTCTGAGTATTCTGCAGTAAAGCGCATTTGGTGTTATTCCAAGTTTGGCGGCCATACTGTTTCTGTCACACCCAGAAAAATATTCCGTTAAAAGCTGGTATTCCTGCTTTGTAAGTACATCAAGTATGCTGTCACCGGATTCAGCGGATAATTCATATGAAAAATCCTGTTTATCCGCAATGGCATCCAGAGCGTCATGCTGAGGATTTTTCCGGTAATATGCTTTTATTTTTCGCCTTGTTGTTTCATACAGCCAGGCTCTTATATTGTCCTCAAAGTTAATATTTTTCTTACAGTACAAAATAAGAAAAACATCCTGAACAATATCCTCTGCATCAGCATAACTCATGTGGGTCTGTGCAATACAATAATGTATCAGCTCCTCACGGTATTTCTGAACAACAATTTCAAACATGTTTGATTTTCTCCTGATATATATATCTATATAGTAATGCTTTTTTTAGGGTGAAATCTGTCGCTGAAAATTAAAGTTTGGATGGATGCATAAATCAATTCGTGATATATCGTGCAATTGTTACAAGTATTTCGTCAATTTTG
>Ga0255061_10000105_pt1 | contig 18871 bp, 32 predicted proteins | sample 174RNAGHGhighgp2_FD_183093 | JGI IMG/M metagenome (GOLD analysis project Ga0255061, IMG submission 183093) | Metatranscriptome of sheep rumen microbial communities from Palmerston North, Manawatu-Wanganui, New Zealand - 1742 RNA GHGhigh gp2... | ecosystem: Host-associated > Mammals > Digestive... | reverse complement strand
TGCAAATTCTCTCGGTCAAAGACAAAGCTTCAGGAATTGAATGAATGAAAATTTCATCGCTTTTGGTCATACCCTTTGAAACGATAGCAGAAAAACCGCCTAAAAAATTCACACCTATATTTTTAGCGGTCTCGTCCAATGCCAAAGCAATTTTAACGAAATCTTTTTCGCTTTTGCACGCCGAAGCACCGACAATTGCGGCGGGCGTTATTGAAATTCTTTTATTAACGATAGGAATGCCGTATTCTCTGGAAATAGCTTCACCCGTAGAAACGAGTTTTTCAGCATAACGGGAAATTTTGCTTTTAATATTTCCGCAAAGTACATCAATATTGCCGTCAGCACAATCTAAAAGGCTGATACCCATAGTGATAGTCCGCACATCAAGATTTTCGTGTTCTATCATCATATTGGTTTCGGCTACCTCGTAAATATTAATCATAATAGGTTAGATTCTGTGCATTTTGTTGAAAATCTCTTCTTTTTGACATCTGATAACCACTCCGATTTGAGAGCCGAGGGCGGTTAAATCCGCGGAAATCCCGTCATGTTGTTTTTTAGCATTTTGCATATCAACAATCATCATCATGTTAAAATAACCCTGAACGATAGTTTGCGAAATATCTAAAATATTAATTGCATTATCAGCAAGGTAGGTGCAGACTTTAGCAATTATTCCGACCGCATCTTTTCCGACAACGGTAATAATAGTTTTGTCCATTTTACTTAAACGTTTTTTTTGAAAATTTTGTGCAAATATAAACGTTTTTAGTCAAAAACAAAAAAACCGAACTCTAAAAGAATCCGGCTTTCTTGAAATATCAAATTCACAAAAACTATTCAGCTTTTGTTTCCTCTGCAGCGGGAGCAGCAGTCTCAGCAGCAGAAGTTTTTTTCTTACGTGAACGGCGTGTAGTTTTAGCAGCAGCTTTAGCAGCACCGCCTTTGCCCTGAGAGTAAGTTTCGTTGAAATCTACGAGTTCAATAAAACAAGTTTTAGCATTGTCACCTAGTCTGAAACCTGTTTTGAGGATACGAGTGTAACCTCCTTGACGGTCGTAAATTTTCGGAGTTACGGTTTCAAAAAGGGCTTTAACAGCTTTTTTATCTCTCAATTTAGAGAAGATGTATCTGTGATTAGCCATACGTTTTACTTTGAAAGCCGCTTTTTCTTCGTCGTTTTTGGCATTTGATTCAGCATAAGTAACCTCAACTTTAGAAGCGGTAAGGAGGGGCTCAACGAAAGTGCGCAATTCCTTAGCTTTAGCAACCGTAGTATTGATTCTTTTAGCAAAAATCAAAGAAACGGCCATATTAGTAAGCATAGATTTCCTATGACCGTATTTTCTGCCCAAATGGTTGATTTTGTCTCTATGTCTCATTTTTTTATTAATTATAGAGCATCACTGCCCGTTAATATTAATCTTTGTCAAGTTTGTACTTAGAAATATCCATACCGAAACTCAAATCCAAATTAGCGAGCAAGTCATCAAGTTCGGTAAGAGATTTTTTACCGAAATTGCGGAACTTCAATAGGTCGTTCTTGTTGAAAACAACCAATTCAGCGAGAGTTTCAACATCAGCAGCTTTCAAACAATTGAGAGCTCTGACAGAAAGATCCAAATCCACGAGTTTAGTCTTAAGGAGCTGACGCATATGAAGTATCTGCTCGTCAAATTCCTCACCTCCAGACTGTTCGGTAGAATCAATAGTAATCTTTTCGTCCGAGAACAGCATAAAGTGATGAATAAGTATCTTAGCTGCTTCTTTCAAGGCCTCTTTAGGCTGAATAGAGCCGTCTGTCAAGACCTCAATAACCAACTTTTCATAGTCAGTTTTTTGCTCCACCCTATAGTTTTCAGTAACGTATTTAACGTTTCTGATAGGAGTGTAAATAGAATCCACAGCAATGACACCGATTTCGCTGTCGGCAATTTTGTTTTCGTCAGCAGGCACGTATCCCCTACCCTTATTGATGGTGATTTCCATTGTAAGTTTTGTTGAGGGGTCGATGTTGCAAATCAACTGTGTAGGATTAAGGATTTTGAAATTCGTTAAGAATTTTTCAATATCCCCCGCCTTGAATTGTTCCTGACCGCTGATAGTGATAACTGCCTTTTCAAAATTCTGCCCGTCAACGATTTGTTTGAAACGTATCTTTTTGATATTCAGAATTATTTCGGTAACATCCTCAATAACGCCCGGAATAGTTGAAAATTCGTGGTCTACGCCCTCTATACGAATAGAGGTGATTGCAAAACCTTCCAATGAGGAAAGTAATATACGCCTTAACGCATTGCCGATAGTTATACCGAAACCGGGTTCGAGAGGACGGAACTCGAATTTTCCGAAGGTCTCGTCCGACTCCAACATTACCACCTTGTCAGGCTTTTGAAAAGCTAATATTGCCATTTGAATTATTTAATTTATAATTTTCCGGTAAAAACAAACGGTAAGGACACAAAGAGAATAAAAATAACTCCTTGCATCCGCCGTAAAAATATTATTTAGAATAAAGTTCGACTATGAGCTGTTCCTTAATGTTTTCAGGAATATCTTCCCTTGCAGGAACATTCATAAATTTGCCTGCCATTTGAGAGCCGTCCCATTCCAACCAATTGTAACGTGAACGGTTAGCACCCTGAACAGAATTTACGATTACCTCAAGAGCTTTAGATTTTTCTCTTACGCCCACGATGTCACCTTCTTTTACTTGATAAGAAGGAATACCGCAAACCTCACCGTTTACAACAATGTGTCTGTGAGCAACCAATTGTCTTGCAGCCGGTCTTGTAGGAGCAATACCCAATCTGTAAACTACATTATCAAGACGGCTTTCAAGAAGTTGAATCAAAACTTCACCAGTAACGCCGTTTGCTCTTTGAGCTTTTTTGAAGAGATTAGAGAACTGACGTTCCAAAACACCGTAAGTATATTTGGCTTTCTGTTTTTCTTTCAACTGAGTGCCATATTCTGATACTTTTTTGCGTTTCTTTTCCAAGCCGTGCTGTCCCGGAGGATAGCCCTTTCTGTCCAAATATTTATCCGTGCCGAATATCGGTTCGCCGAATTTTCTTGCTATTTTTGATTTAGGACCTGTATATCTTGCCATTTTTGTAATAATTTTTAATTTGGTTCTTAAAAAATTATACTCTTCTTCTCTTAGCCGGACGGCATCCGTTATGAGGCAAAGGAGTTACATCAATAATTTCTACTACTTCAACGCCAGAGGTATGAATAGAACGGATAGCAGCTTCACGACCGCTTCCCGGACCTTTTACATAAACCTTAACCTTGCGGAGTCCTAAATCGAAGGCAGTCTTTGCGCATTCTGCTGCTGCCAATTGCGCTGCATAGGGAGTGTTCTTTTTAGAACCTTTGAAGCCCATCTTTCCGGCAGATGCCCAAGATATAACTTCCCCCGAAGCGTTGGTCAAAGAGATTATAATATTGTTGAAAGAAGAATGGATATGAGCCTCGCCCGTTGCCTCTACTTTAACAACTCTCTTTCTCGTTACTTTACTTTTTTGTGCCATTTTCTAAACTTTATTTAGTAGCTTTCTTCTTATTTGCAACGGTTTTCTTCTTACCCTTGCGTGTACGTGCGTTGTTTTTGGTCTTTTGACCTCTTACAGGAAGTCCGTTACGATGACGAATACCTCTGTAACATCCTATATCCATAAGACGTTTGATATTCATCGCAACCTCTGAGCGCAACTCGCCTTCTACCTTGAAATTATCATTGATAATCTGACGGATTTTAGCGATTTGATCATCGTTCCAGTCCTGAACCTTAATATCTTTATCAATTCCGGCTTCAGAAAGGATTTGATTAGCTCTCTGGCGACCGATACCGTAAATATAGGTAAGACCGATTTCACCGCGTTTGTTTTTTGGTAAATCTACACCAACAATTCGTGCCATTATTTTTAATTTTTTACAGAATTTTCATTATTTTGCGAGTGCAAAGATATTAATAAATTTGCAATGCAAAACATAATTTAACAAAAATTAACCCTGACGCTGTTTAAATTTAGGATTAGATTTACATATAATGTAAACTCTGCCCTTCCTTCTTACAACTTTGCAGTCAGCAGATCTTTTTTTAACAGATGTTCTAACTTTCATTTTATTTACTTAACTTTTTTATTTATACCTAAAAGATATTCGTCCCTTCGTCAAATCGTAAGGAGACATTTCCACTTTCACTCTGTCACCGGGAAGAATTCTGATATAATGCTGACGCATTTTACCCGAAATATGAGCAATTATCAAATGCCCATTTTCCAATTCAACCCTAAACATTGCATTAGACAATGCTTCAATAATTTTACCGTCTTTTTCTATTGAGGTCTGTTTAGCCATTATTTCTTTTATAAAGATTCAACAATCTTCGTTAAAATTTTAATCACCTACCTAAATCATTTTAGCGGTAATATTCTTATTTTCAGTATTTTAAGATTTAAAACCTTAAAATCAGCCGCCAATCACGCCGCAAAATTAAAATATTATCGCCAAATTGCAAAACTTATCGGAAGGATATTTTCAATTTTTTCAAAAAAAATCCGGCAAAAACAAATCCGGGCAAAAACATTCTTTACAGAAAGTTAAATAAAACAATTCGATTCTTCAGTCCGCAATCAATCCGTGCGGACTGAAGAACAGAATGTTTTATAAACGAATACCTTCTTATATAAACTTTGCAAAAATCAAATTACCTTTTGCTCTATTTTAGGTATAAAACTTACAAAGCAGCAACCGAACCTGTACGGCCTTTAATTCTTCCGCCTTTCATCAAACCGTCATAATGACGCATCAAAAGGTGGGATTCTATCTGCTGCAACGTATCAAGTATTACACCTACCATAATCAACAACGAAGTTCCGCCGTAAAACTGAGCAAACTGATTGTTGACATGGCAAAGAATAGCAAAAACAGGAAGTATGGCTATAAATGCAAGGAAAATAGAACCGGGGAAAGTAATTCTTGACATGATGTCATCAAGGAATTCTACAGTCTTACGACCGGGTTTTACTCCCGGAATATAGCCACCTCTTTTTTTCATATCCTCTGCCATTTGCTGGGGACTAAAAGTGATTGCCGTGTAGAAATAGGTAAACACAATCACCAACAAGGCAAAAGTAAAATTGTACCAAAAACCGGTAAAGTCAGCGAAAGCCGATGCGATACCGCTGGTAACATCAGAGTTAAAATGGGTAAACATAAGAGGAATAAACATTAATGCCTGTGCAAAAATGATAGGCATAACGCCGGCTGCATTCACTTTAAGCGGAATATATTGTCTTACACCGCCATATTGTTTATTGCCGATAATTCTCTTTGCATACTGTACGGGAATTTTTCGTGTTCCCTGCACAAGAAGAATGGAAACGACAAAGACTAAGAGAAGCATTACAAGTTCCACGATAAGAGCGATTGCACCGCCGCCGGCAGTTTCACCGAACTTAGATGCAACCTCAGCACCGAGTGCAAACGGGAATCTTGCAATAATACCAATCATAATCAAGAGCGAAATACCGTTTCCGATACCTTTATCCGTGATACGTTCACCCAGCCACATAATAAACATGGTGCCTGCCGTCAAGATAATTACTGACGGGAAGGTAAATCCCCAAAAACCTGAAGTCAAAAATGCAGAATCAGGAAGTTGATAATGCAAATTGATAAGGTAACTCGGCGCTTGAACAAAAAGCACTCCGACCGTCAAAAGACGAATTATACGGTTGATTTTTCTTCTGCCGCTTTCACCTTCTCTCTGAAGTCTTTGGAAATACGGCACTGCCATACCCAAAAGCTGCACGATAATCGATGCCGTAATATAAGGCATGATACCTAAAGCAAAAATTGAAGCATTAGCAAATGCACCACCGGAAAACATATTGAGAATAGACATGATTCCGTCCTTTGTCTGCTCCGACAACTGTCCGATTTGATTCGGGTCTATGCCCGGCAACACGATATGTGCACCGATTCTATAGACCATAATCAAAGACAAAGTTGCAAGTATTCTGTTACGGAGATCTTCTATTCTCCAAATGTTTTTAAGTGTCTGAATAAAGTTTTTCATCAAAAAAAAATTTTACAACGTATTAACAGTTCCGTTCAAAGCTTCGATTGCTTCTTTAGCTGACTTTGAAAAAGCGTTTGCCGTAACATTAAGTTTCTTTGTAAGTTTACCGTTACCCAAAACTTTTACAATGTCATTTTTAGAAATCAAACCTTCTTTCTGAAGAACCTCAATTGTAATATCAGCGATATTCAATTTGTTTGCGAGGGTTTCAAGATCAGAAACATTGATTACTCTGTATTCAACCCTATTAACGTTGTTGAACCCGAATTTAGGAACACGTCTTTGAAGGGGCATCTGACCACCTTCAAAACCTACTTTATGAGAGTAGCCAGAACGGGATTTTGCACCCTTATGACCTCTCGTAGAGGTGCCGCCCCAACCCGAGCCCTGACCTCTTCCTAATCTCTTCTTTGTATGAGAAGAACCTTTAGCGGGTCTTAATTGTGACAAGTTCATAATTATACTCTAAATATTATTCGTTAATATTTTCAATTTTTAAAAGGTGTCTTACTTTGTTCACCTTACCCAAGTTACAAGGTGTGTTTTCGAGTACGACACTTTGTCCGATTTTCCTAAGTCCCAAAGACTCCAAAGTCGCCTTTTGATCTTTAGGCCAGCCGATTTTGCTGCGGACCTGAGTTACTTTTATTTTCATCTGAGTTAAAAATTTTTAAATAATTAACCGTTAAATACCGTATTGACATCAACACCTCTGTACTGAGAAACGAGGCTTGCATCTCTCAACATAGAAAGAGCCTTGATAGTCGCTTTTACGAGGTTGTGGGGGTTAGAAGAACCTTTTGATTTAGCCAAAACGTCTTTAACGCCAACGCTCTCCAAAACGGCACGCATAGCACCACCGGCTTTAACACCGGTACCGCTGGTGGCAGGTTTGATTAAAATATCGGCACCGCCGAATTTGGCAACCTGCTCGTGAGGAATAGTGCCTTTGTAAATGGGAACACGGATAAGGTTTTTCTTAGCGTCTTCAACGCCTTTTGCAACTGCGGTTGCTACTTCGTTAGCTTTGCCGAGTCCGTAACCTACGATACCGTTTTCGTTACCTACTACAACGATAGCCGCGAAAGTAAATGTACGGCCGCCTTTGGTAACCTTAGTAACACGATTTACTTTAACAAGCCTATCTTTAAGCTCCAAATCGTTAGTTTTAACTTTTCTGATACTTTGTGTTGCCATAATTTAATTAGAAATTTAAACCGCCTTCGCGGGCAGCTTCAGCCAAAGACTTAACCCTGCCGTGATACAAATAACCGTTTCTGTCGAAAACAACGTCGTTGATTCCGGCTGCTTTTGCTTTTTCAGCAATAGCCTTGCCTACTAAAGCAGCCTGTTCGGTTTTCGTTACCTTCTGCTCAGAAATCTCTTTTACTCTTGAAGAGGTTGCGACTAATGTTTTACCGTTAACATCGTCAATTAACTGTACAAAGATATTTTTATTGCTTCTGAAAACGCAAAGTCTGGGACGCTCAGGCGTACCGGAAATTTTTTTGCGTATGCGGTATTTAATTCTTTGTCTTCTTTCCTGCTTAGATAAAGCCATTTTACTACAATTTTTTTGATTAATTAAGCCCGGTTACTACTTAGAAGAAGAAGCCGTCTTGCCGGCTTTTCTACGAAGCACTTCATCAACAAACTTAATACCTTTACCTTTGTAAGGCTCAGGAGCGCGGAATGAACGGATCTTAGCCGCAACTTGTCCTAAAAGCTGTTTGTCGCAACTCGTAAGAGTAATAATCGGATTAGAACGTTTTTCTGTTACAACACTTACTTTAACTTCTTCAGGAAGTTCCATAAGTATATTGTGCGAATAACCAACGGAAATATCAAGCAGCTGACCTTGAGAGGTAGCTCTGTAGCCGACACCGACCATTTCCTGTTTAATAGTAAATCCTTCGCTAACGCCTTTTACCATATTGGCTATCAAAGCCCTGTAAAGACCGTGCAATGACCTGTGCATTTTGTCGTCGGTAGGACGAGATACTTTCAAGGTATTGTCCTCAACTTCTACTTTAATATCAGGATTTACTTTCTGCCTCAATTCACCAAGCTTGCCTTTAACGACGATAGTGTGATTTTTGTCGTCTACGGTTACTTGTACCCCTGCGGGAATATGAACGGGCAATTTACCAATTCTTGACATTTTTTTATATACCTAATTTATTAATAAACGTAACAAATTACCTCACCGCCGACATTCTGCACTCTTGCTTCTTTGTCGGTCATAATACCTTTGGAAGTAGAAACGATTGCGATGCCAAGTCCGTTGAGAACTCTAGGCAACTCTTTGCAACCCTCGTACTTACGCAAACCCGGAGTTGAAACTCTGGTAATGCTTTGGATAGCAGATACTTTAGTTTGGGGATTGTATTTCAAAGCGATTTTGATAGCTCTGTTTTCATCATCAAACTTGTAACTCAGAATATAACCTTTCTGAAAAAGTATCTTGGTAATTTCCTTTTTTACCTTGCTCGTAGGTACCTCTACAATTCTGTGTTTTGCCATCACGGCGTTTCTAATGCGGGTCAAGAAATCTGCAATAGTATCTGTCATTTTTCTTTAAATTTTAAAATAAAATTACCAACTTGCTTTTTTAACGCCCGGTAAGAGACCGTTAGAGGCCATTTCACGGAACTGCATACGGCTGATGCCGAACATTCTGATATAACCCTTAGGCCTACCAGAAAGTTTACAACGATTGTGAAGTCTGATAGGATTAGAGTTGCGCGGAAGTTTCTGAAGTCCGACATAATCGCCAGCTTGTTTAAGAGCCTCCCTCTTAGCAGCGTATTTAGCTATAAGTTTTGCACGCTTTACCTCGCGCGCTTTCATTGATTCTTTTGCCATTTATTATTACTTTTTGAACGGTAAACCAAAATTTTGCAATAATTTGAATCCTTCTTCATCGGTGTTTGCCGTGGTAACGAAAGTTATATTCATACCCATAATCTTGTTGACTTTGTCAATATCGATTTCCGGGAAAATGATTTGTTCTTTGATACCGAGGGTATAATTACCTCTGCCGTCAAATTTTCCACTGATACCGTTGAAATCACGGATACGAGGAAGGGCGATAGCAATCAACCTTTCGAGGAATTCGTACATACGGTCATGTCTCAAAGTTACCATAACTCCGATCGGCATACCTTTTCTCAAATGGAAGTTAGAAATATCCTTTCTTGAAAGAGCCGTAACGGGTTTCTGACCGCTAATGGCAGTAATCTCGGCCATTGAAGTGTCAACGATTTTTTTATCAGCGGTAGCATCACCGATACCTTGGTTGATAACGATTTTAACCAATTTGGGAGCCTGCATAACACTCTTGTAGCCGAACTCTTTTTTAAGTGCGGGAACTATTTCTTCCCTATACTTTTTCTTTAAAGATGGTACGTATTGCATTTTACTTTATCTCCTTTTTATTTTCTGATTTTTTTGAATAACGTACTAATCTTTTTACGCCGTCTGCCTCAACAACTTTTCTGCCGATACGGGTAGGTTTGCCAGTCTCGGGGCAGATAAGCATAAGGTTAGAAAGGTGGATAGAAGCCTCTTTATCGACGAAACCACCTTGATTGTTTTCAGCAGAAGGTTTCGTTGCCTTTTTCACCATGTTTACACCCTCGACGATAGCACGGTTTTTCTTGATGAGAACCCTCAGAACTGTACCTTTCTGGCCTTTACAATCGCCTGAATTGACAATTACCGTGTCTCCTTTTTTAATGTGCAATTTCATTTTTTTACTTTCAAAAAAACAGTTAAAAAATTACAAAACCTCAGGAGCCAGAGAAACGATTTTCATATAGTTAGCACGGAGTTCCCTTGCAACCGGTCCGAAAATACGGGTACCTCTGAGTTCGCCCTGATTGTTTAGCAGAACAACGGCGTTGTCGTCAAATCTAATATACGAGCCGTCCTGTCTGCGGATTTCTTTATTGGTGCGTACCACAACCGCCTTCGATACCGTACCCTTCTTTACATCTCCGGAAGGAATTGCGCTCTTAACGGTTACGACCACCTTGTCGCCAACAGAGGCATATCTGCGACCTGTTCCGCCGAGGACACGGATACAGAGTACTTCTTTTGCGCCGCTGTTGTCAGCTACAGTCATTCTTGATTCTTGCTGTATCATAATAAATTATTTAGCTTTTTCTACGATTTCTACCAATCTCCAGTTTTTACGTTTGCTTAAAGGGCGGGTTTCCATAATTTTTACGGTATCGCCTACGTTGCATTCGTTTTTCTCATCATGAGCGATAAACTTCTTGGTACGGAGGATAAACTTTCCGTACTTCGGATGTCTCATTTTACGTTTTACTTCAACAACGATGGATTTCTCCATTTTATTGCTTACTACCACGCCGATACGTACCTTTCTGAAGTTACGCTTCAATTCTTCCTTTACTTCTTCCATTATTAAATAAATTATTGAGCGTTATTAATTTGTCTGCTGCGGAGCTCACATCTGAGCCTTGCAATATACTTTCTTTTGTCACGTATCTGAATCGGAGACTCCAAAGGAGTGATAGCGTGATTGAGTTTCATCTTGGTGTAATCCAAAACGGCTGCATTCAGTTTTTCTTCCAATTCAGCGGTAGTCAATTCTTTAATTTCTTTGTTTTGTACTGACTTTTTCATTATTCTACACTTGTTGCAGGGTTGACATAATCGCGTCTTACGACAAATTTAGTTTTAATCGGAAGTTTCTGAGCTGCCAAACGGAAAGCTTCCTTAGCGATCTCGAACGGCACGCCGTCTGCTTCAAACATTATTCTACCGGGAGTAACGGGGGCAACGAAGTATTCGGGTTGACCTTTACCTTTACCCATACGTACCTCAGCAGGTTTCTTTGTTACAGGCTTATCGGGGAAGATTCTGATCCAAATCTGACCCTCACGCTGCATATAACGTGAAATTGCCTGACGGGCTGCCTCTATTTGACGACCCGTAATCCAGAAATTCTCCAATGCTTTGAGAGCAAAACTGCCGAATGCGATTTCATGTCCTCTTTGGGCAAGACCTCTCATGCGGCCTTTCTGCATTTTTCTGAATTTCGTTCTTTTTGGCTGTAACATTTTCTTTTACAAATTTAATAATTAAATTTAAGAACTACTTTTGTTTTCTCTGACTGTTGAAATTAGTTTTTTTCTGAGGTTTAACATTTACGTTATTAGAAAGATCTCTTTTTCCGTAAACTTCACCTTTGCAAATCCATACTTTGATACCAACGCAACCAACTTTTGTGTTAGCTACTGCCAAAGCATAGTCGATGTCGGCTCTGAGAGTGTGCAAAGGAATTCTACCTTCCTTATAAGCCTCAGTTCTTGCCATTTCAGCACCGTTCAAACGACCTGAAATTACAAATTTGATACCTTCAGCACCCATTCTCATCGTAGAAGCCACAGCAGTCTTTATAGCACGGCGGTAAGCAATTTTGCCTTCAATCTGACGTGCTACGTTGTTAGCAACAATTACAGCATCCAATTCGGGACGTTTAATTTCGAGGATATTAATCTGAACGTCCTTCTTAGTAATGTTTTTTAACTCTTCTTTGATTTTGTCAACTTCCTGTCCGCCTTTACCGATGATAATACCCGGACGAGCCGTATTTACCGTAACGGTAATAAGTTTGAGAGTTCTCTGAATAATTATTTTAGAGATACTGGCTTTAGCGAGACGAACGTTAAGATATTTTCTAATCTTGTCGTCTTCAACAATTTTATCAGAATAGTTTTTCGGATCAAACCATTCTGAATCCCAACCTCTGATGATTCCCAATCTGTTGCTGATCGGATTAGTTTTTTGTCCCATTATTCTTCCGTTTTTACTTCTTTGTTGCCCAAAATTATGGTAACATGGTTTGACCTTTTTCTAATTCTGTAAGCCCTGCCCTGAGGAGCGGGACGAAGTCTTTTCAGCATCCTTGCGCCGTCTACTCTGATTTCTTTAACGATAAGACCGGCATCTTCGATATGTGCGCCTTCGTTTTTCTTTGTCCAGTTTGCAACTGCAGACTGCAAAAGTTTTCTCAACTTTATAGCTGCTTCCTGAGGAGAATACTGCAAAATATCCAAAGCCTTGATAACATCCTGATTTCTAATCAAACCGGCTACAAGACGCATCTTTCTGGGAGAAGTAGGATTATTTCTTAAAACTGCAAAAGCCAAATCTTTCTTTTGAGCTTTCAGTTTCTCTGCTCTTTCTTTCTTCTTGGTTCTATGCTTTTTTTCTTCTGCCATTTTCTTTTTTACTTTTAATGGTCTAATAACTATTTCTTGTTGCCGCCGTGTCCTCTGAAGATACGTGTCGGCGCAAATTCGCCTAACTTGTGGCCTACCATATTCTCCGTTACATAAACGGGAATAAATTTGTTGCCGTTATGAAGGGCAATCGTGTGACCTACGAAATCAGGAGAAATAATAGAGGCTCTTGCCCATGATTTTATAACCGATTTCTTGCCAGACTCGTTCATAGCAAGAATTTTTTTCTCGAGTTTATAATCAATGAAAGGGCCTTTTTTAATTGAACGACTCATAATCTTTTTTTAATATGCAATTAATTATTTACTTCTTCTTTCTATAATAAACTTGTTCGAAAGCTTTTTAGGTCTACGTGTCTTGTAACCCTTAGCCAACAAGCCTTTTCTTGATCTCGGATGTCCACCTGAAGCACGACCTTCACCACCACCCATCGGGTGATCTACCGGGTTCATTACGACACCTCTGTTGTGAGGTCTGCGACCGAGCCATCTTGAACGACCAGCTTTACCTGATTTTTCAAGTTCATGGTCACCGTTTGAAACGCTTCCGATTGTAGCCTTGCATGTTACAAGTATCATTCTCGTTTCTCCTGAAGGAAGTTTTACGACTGCATATTTGCCGTCCCTTGCAGTAAGTTGAGCATAAGAACCTGCACTTCTTGCGAGTTTAGCGCCCTCACCGGGTCTGAGTTCAATGTTGTGGATAATTGTTCCCAAAGGAATATCCGACAAAAACAATGCATTACCAATTTCAGGAGCTGCATCTTTGCCAGATTCAATTTTCTGACCTACCTGAAGTCCGTTAGGAGCGATGATATAGCTCTTTGCGCCGTCAGCATAAAAAACCAAGGCGATTCTCGCCGTACGGTTCGGGTCATACTCTATGGTCTTTACTGTTGCAGGAATACCATCTTTGTCGCGCCAAAAATCCACGATTCTGTATTTCTGCTTGTGTCCGCCGCCAATGTAGCGAACGGTCATCTTACCGGTGTTGTTTCTACCACCTGATTTCGCATAACCGAAAGTAAGCGATTTTTCAGGTTTAGAAGCCGTAATCTCGTCAAAAGTACTTAATACTTTTCCTCTTTGTCCCGGAGTTGTCGGTTTAAATTGTCTTACTGCCATTTTTAAATATTGCTATAAAAATCGATATTGTCCCCTTCTTTAAGAGTAACAACAGCTTTTTTGTAAGTTTTAGTTTTGCCGACGATATAACCAGCTTTTGTCATGCGTGATTTTACCTTACCGGCATATTTCATCGTATTTACTGCCACTACAGTAACATTATACAACTGTTCTACCGCCTCTTTAATCTGAATTTTGTTGGCGTTAGGGTTTACAACAAAAGCGAACTGCGCAAGAGTTTTTGTTCCTCTTGTGTCAGGTCTGCCTTTTTTGTTACCCTTTTTTCCCGTATGAATTGTCCTCGACGACAAAGCGGAGAATTTTTCCGTAACTATCGGTTTTTCAATGATTTCCATTACTTTCTAAAATTTATTTGTTCTCGAAAATCTTGTTTAAAGCCTCAACTGCACTCTCCGTAAATACTAATGCCTGAGCATCCAAAACATCGTAAGTCGTTAATTGATTGGCAGTTGTAATTTTGGATTTCTCCAAATTTCTTGACGACAAATATACGTTTTTATTTTCACTCTGCAAAACCAAAAGTGATTTTTTATCGTTAATTTTTAAATTATTTTTCAAATCAACCATTTTTTTGGTTTTGGGAGCCTCAAATGTAAAGTCTTCTACAACTATTATCTGTCCGTCTTGCGCTTTACAGGTGAGAGCCGACTTTCTTGCAAGGGCTTTTACCTTTTTATTAAGTTTGAAACTATAATCTCTCGGTCTAGGACCAAAGCATCTTGCACCGCCTACCATAACGGGAGAATTAATATCACCCGAACGGGCACCGCCGGTACCTTTTTGTTTCTTCAATTTACGGGTAGAGCCGCTCATTTCGCTTCTTTCTTTAGCTTTGGCAGTACCCTGACGCTGATCAGCCAAGTAACGTTTTACGTCCAAATACATGGCATGATCATTAGCCTGAACACCGAAAATCTCATCAGAAAGAGTGATTTTTTTGCCGGTGTCCTGTCCGTTAATGTTTAAAACTGCTATTTCCATTAGTTTTCAATGATTAAATATGAACCTTTAGGTCCCGGAACGGCACCCTTTACTAACAATAAATTGTGTTCAGCGATAATTTTAACAACTTGAAGATTGCGAACTTTGATATTATCGCCGCCGGTACGACCAGCCATACGCATACCCTTGAAAACTTTTGAGGGGTATGAAGATGCGCCTAATCCGCCCGGTGCTCTCAAACGGTTGTGCTGTCCGTGAGTTGTACCGCCAACACCGTTGAAGTGATAACGTTTTACAGGTCCTTGATAACCTTTACCTTTGGAAACACCGCTTACATTAACGAATTTTACGTCATTTAATGACTCTACTGTTACAGTGTCGCCTAATTTTACTTCTTGTTCAATATTTTTGAACTCAACTACTTTTACTTTAGGAGTAGTACCTGCTTTTTCAAAATGTTTAAGTTCAGGCTTTGACGTGTTTTTGGCTTTCTTATCGTCAAAAGCAAGCTGAACGGCGTTGTAACCGTCAGTTTCTACGGTCTTAACCTGCGTTACTACGCAAGGACCGGCTTCAATTACAGTAACGGGTACGTTTACACCGTCTTCGTTGAAAACTGAGGTCATGCCTACTTTTTTTCCAATAATTCCTGACATTTTAACAGAATTTTTGTGGTTTACTTCAACGGGCTCTGCCGAGAGCGGTAAACCGATTTTTAATAACTTTTACGTGTGTTAAAAAATTGTTTTTAACTCTCTAATCATCAAACTTTGATTTCTACCGAAACACCGCTCGGAAGTTCAAGTTTCATAAGCGCATCAATAGTTTTAGAAGTAGAACTGTAGATGTCGATTAATCTCTTGAATGATGACAACTGAAACTGCTCTCTCGATTTTTTGTTAACGAAAGTAGATCTGTTAACAGTAAAAATCCTCTTGTGAGTGGGCAACGGAACGGGACCGCTGACTACTGCGCCGGTGCTTTTTACGGTCTTAACAATCTTTTCAGCTGAATTGTCAACCAAGTTGTGATCGTAAGATTTCAATTTGATACGAATCTTTTGACTCATAATTCTTTTTTTTATAACTGGTCAATAAATGTAATTTTACCTTTTACCGTATCGATGATACCTTGTGAAATCTGCGGTGGAACGGGCTCATAATCCTTAAATTGTAATGAGGAAATTGCTCTTCCCGATGTTAAAGTGCGCAAAACAGTAACATATCCGAAAGTTTCAGCAAGTGGCACTACCGATTTGATAATCTTTACTTTAGCCTTTGAATCAGTGCTTATTACCTGTCCCCTGCGTTTATTAACATCGGCTATAACATCGCCCATATATTCCTCAGGCGTATCAACCGTAAGTTCCATTACAGGTTCCAATAATATTGCTTTAGCTTTCTCGGTTGCCGCTTTAAAAGCCTGTTTAGCAGCAATTTCAAAAGACAGAGCGTCCGAATCCACGCTGTGAAAACTGCCGTCGATAAGTTCAACGGTAAGACTTTGCATCTTGAATCCTCCTAAAGGTCCGTTGTTCATGGCCTCTAAGAAACCTTTCTCAACCGCCGGAATAAATTCTTTGGGAATTATACCGCCTTTAATAGAGTTAATGAATGTCAGGCCCGTTGCGTTCTCTTCAGAAGGCGAAACTCTAACGGTAATATCAGCAAATTTACCTTTGCCGCCGGTCTGTTTTTTGAAGACCTCATGATGTTCTACCGTCTTAGTAATCACTTCTTTGTACGTAACTTGAGGCTTGCCCTGAGAGATTTCGATATTGTATTCACGTCTTAAACGGTCAATTAAAATATCCAAATGCAACTCGCCCATTCCTCTGATAATCGTCTGACCTGTTTCATTGTCGGTTTCAACTTTGAAAGTCGGGTCTTCCTCAGATAATTTATTAAGGGCAACATCCATTTTATCAAGATCTGCTTGAGTTTTCGGCTCAATAGCCACGCCTATAACGGGCTCCGGGAATTTAATTGACTCAAAAATTACAGGATGCTTTTGATCCGTCAAAGAATCACCTGTGCGAATGTCCTTGAATCCAACCGCACCGCAAATATCACCGGCTTCTACAAAATCCAAAGCCTGCTGTTTGTTTGCGTGCATTCTGTAAAGGTTTGAAATCCTTTCTTTTTTACCCGTCCTAACATTATAAACCTGCTCGCCTGAATTAAGTTTTCCCGAATATACTCTGATGTAAACCAAACGACCCACAAAAGGATCAACGGCAATCTTAAAAGCCAAAGCAGCAAAAGGTTCCTTGCTGTCAGGTTTTCTAAGAATTTCAACATCAGGATTCACGGGATCTACACCTTTTACGGCACCTAAATCCAAGGGAGATGGCAAATAAGCCGTTACAGCATCCAAAAGCTTTTGAACACCTTTGTTTTTGAGCGAAGAACCGCACAAAACAGGTACCGCTTTTAATGACACCGTTGCACTGCGAAGCACCTTCTTAATGTCCTCTTCGGATATTTTGGTGCTATCGTCCAAATACTTTTCAAGAAAACTGTCGTCGCCGAAATCTGCACAACGCTCAAGCATTTTATCACGCCATTCAGCTGCCAAATCCTGCAAATCGTTAGGAATTTCAACAACTTCGAAATGCATTCCGTCGTCGCCGTTATTCCAAACGTAAGCTTTCATTTCAATCAGGTCTACGATACCTTGGAATTTATCCTCACTGCCGATAGGAATTTGAACGGGAATAGGACTTGCGCCCAATTTTTCTTCAATTTCCTGAACAACAGAAAAGAAATCAGCTCCGATTCTGTCCATCTTATTAACGAAAGCAATCCTCGGAACATTGTATCTGTCAGCCTGTTTCCAAACGGTTTCCGACTGAGGTTCTACACCGCCTACACCGCAAAAAACTGCAACAGCACCATCCAAAACTCTTAACGACCTTTCAACCTCAACCGTGAAGTCCACGTGTCCGGGAGTGTCGATAATATTAATGGTATGTTTTACGCCGTTATAAGTCCAATAAGCGGTAATTGCGGCAGAAGTAATGGTTATTCCTCTCTCCTTTTCTTGCGACATCCAGTCCATTGTAGCCGCTCCGTCGTGAACCTCGCCCATTTTGTGAGTAACGCCGGTATAATAAAGTATACGCTCAGTAGTCGTAGTTTTACCTGCGTCTATATGAGCCATAATTCCGATGTTTCTCGTGTTTTGAAGTGTATTGTCCATTTCGTTTAGCGTTCTATCAATGTTATTTTTTCAGTCGTTAGAATCTGAAGAAAGCGAAAGCCTTGTTGGCTTCTGCCATACGGTGCGTATCCTCTTTTTTCTTGAAAGCTGCACCTTCCTCGTTGTATGCTGCAACTATCTCAGCTGCAAGTTTTTCAGCCATAGAATGTCCTGAACGGAGTCTTGCATAACGGATTAAGTGCTTAACGCCGATAGATTCTTTTCTATCAGGACGGATTTCCATAGGAACTTGGAAAGTAGCACCGCCGATTCTGCGAGATTTAACCTCAACGTCCGGAGTAATGTTTTCCATAGCTTTTTTCCATACCTCGGTAGGAGTTTTGCCGGTTTCTTTTGTTTTTTCACCGACAAGTTCCAAAGCCTTGTAGAAAATTTTGAAAGCCACGCTCTTCTTTCCGTCAATCATCATATCGTTTACAAAGCGTGTAACAAGTACATCACCGTAAACGGGATCTGGAAGAATTACTCTTTTCTTTGGTTTTGATTTTCTCATTTCTTTACTTAATCAATTAATTGATTTACTTTTTCTGCTTAGGTTTCTTTGCGCCGTATTTTGACCTTTGCTGACCTCTGTTAGCAACTCCCGCTGTATCCAAAGTACCGCGGATGATGTGATAACGTACGCCCGGCAAGTCTTTTACACGACCGCCTCTAACCATTACGATTGAGTGTTCCTGAAGGTTATGTCCCTCACCCGGAATGTATGCATTCACTTCCTTCTTGTTAGAAAGTCTTACTCTGGCAACTTTGCGCATTGCAGAGTTAGGTTTCTTCGGGGTTGTGGTGTAAACACGCATACAAACGCCGCGTTTCTGAGGACAAGAATCCAATGCCGGAGACTTACTTTTTACCGTAATAGTCTTTCTACCTTTTCTTACTAATTGTTGAATTGTAGGCATTTCTCTTATCTTTGAAATTTATACATTTTGGACTGCAAAATTAGTAATTTTTAGTTAATTACAAATATTTTTTTTCGACTTTTTTGAAAGTTTTTTAATTTTTCCTGATTTTTATAGTTTAAAGCGTTATTAATCAATAAGTTAATATGATATGTTAATTTTTTGTAATTTTTTATCCGCCTGATAATCGCTAAATTAATCTCACTCCCCAAGAAAAACAAACTTCCAAATTTTTGTTATCACCTTCTAAAAAAAGGCACCTAATTTTTTAAGGGGAATCTCACCATAAAAATTTTT
>Ga0255061_10000101_pt1 | contig 19268 bp, 29 predicted proteins | sample 174RNAGHGhighgp2_FD_183093 | JGI IMG/M metagenome (GOLD analysis project Ga0255061, IMG submission 183093) | Metatranscriptome of sheep rumen microbial communities from Palmerston North, Manawatu-Wanganui, New Zealand - 1742 RNA GHGhigh gp2... | ecosystem: Host-associated > Mammals > Digestive... | reverse complement strand
CTCCACTTAAAAATTAAATGTTATGTATACTTGTAAATATTGTGGAAAATAGTGTAAAAATCTTAGATCATTAAAATCTCATGAAAATCGATGTAAATAGAATCCAAATAGATTACAATATGAAATTCCTGGATTTAATAATGTTGGAAGAACTGCATGGAATAAAGGATTAACTAAAGAAACAGATTCTAGAGTTAATAAATATTGTACTACTTTACATGAAAAATATGTTTCAGGGGAATTAAAAGTTTGGTGTGATGGTTTAACAGTTGAAAGTGATGAAAGAGTTGCTAAAATTGTTAAAACTCAAAAGTGTAATGGAAAAACTGGAGGATATAGAGAAGGATCCGGATATAGTAAATCTGGAAGATATCAAGGAATTTTTTGTAATAGTACTTGGGAATTGGCTTATGTAATTTATTGTTTAGAACATAATATAAATATTCAAAGATGTTCTAAATATTTTATTTATACAAGAGATGGAATTGAACATAAATATTATCCTGATTTTATTGTCAATAATGAAATAATTGAAATAAAAGGATATGAAAATGAAAATTGGAAATTTAAATTAGCAATTGTTAAATCAGAGCATATAAAAGTACTTTATAAAAAAGATATGAAAGATATCTTAAATTATTGTTATGAAAAGTATGGAAAAGATTTAACATAGTTATATGATAAATAATTTAGTTTGATTCATCTGAGTTCACAAATATTAAACTTTTATATATTATGACGGAAGAACAATACGAAAAAGCTAAAATATTGCAAAATCAGATTGCAATGTGTAAAATGTCTATATCTTTTTTGGAAAAAATTATACGTGAAAACAAAAAAGATAGATTAGGATATCTGGAAAGATGGGAAACTGTATCATTTACAGAAGAAGAACTTCAATATTTAAAAGAATCTAAGCTTAAAGAACTAGATAAATTGTCAAAAGAATTTGAAAATATATAATATCATAAATTACAATAGTAGAATAACAATTTCATCGTTTTCTCCGCCAAATTTTTGGGGAAATAGCTCAGATAGAGCATTCAATTGTTAATTGAAAGGTCACGTTTTATATTGTTATTATTTTCTTTGTAATTTTTTATTATAAATATTTAGTAAAGTATCCAGAAATTTATCACAAAAATAAATGACGCAATGCTTGCTGTACAACTGCTTGATAAATGCTGTAGATTGTAATCAAAAATGATGTGAAATACTAAATATTTTGCCCGGATGGTGGAATAGGTAGACACGAGGGAAAATTTTGAAATAAAAAGAGTCCCTCCTTGATTAGAAATAATCATGTAAAAAATTGGATGAATTCGGCTGAAGGTTTGGGATACCTGAGGGCGAGCCAAGCATAAGATAAATCTTATGAAGGTGTAGAGACTACCTGAGAAGTAAATCTTCTTAATAACAGGCTAGAGCGTCCAACAGTACCTAAGTTCGTATGAATATGGTCAGATGAGATAGTCCATAACTTATTGATAATCAATTAGTTAGCTTAAAATCCCTTGGCCTGAAAGGCTATGCGAGTTCGAGTCTCGCTCCGGGCACTTTCATTAAATTAATATATTATGAGTAAGAATAAATATACAAAAGAATTATTATAGACAGCGGCTAATAAATCATATTCTATTGCAGATATGTGTAGAGAATTTAAATTGAAGCCAGTTGGTAATAATTATGAAACGATTGTTAAAAAATGCAAGGAATTTGGAGTAGATATATCTCATTTTGTTGGATAGGATTGGCACAAAAGTTCAAATACTAATTCTAATCTAAATAAATTAGAAGATATATTACAAGAAAATACGCATTTTAAATCATCTCAATTAAAGAAACGATTAATTGAAGCTGGATTAAAGAAAGACGAATGTGAAATTTGTGGTTGTTCTAATCAATGGCAAGGTAAACCAATTACATTAGAATTACATCATATAAATGGAAACCATAATGACAATAGACTGGAAAATTTACAAATTTTATGTCCAAATTGTCATTCTCAACAAGAAAGTCACAGAATTCCAAAAATAAAACATACTTTAACTGATGCTACTCCATTAAGAAAATATCGAGAAGAATTAAAAAAGTGTACTTGTTTAAATTGTGGAAAAGAATTTAAATCAGACAGACTTGATCGGACTCGAAAATTTTGTAGTGTTGAATGTTATAGAGAATATATTCAAAAATTTGGAAATAAAGAAATTCAAGAGTCGGTAAATCATTCATCGATTTCTTTAGATGATTTAAAAAGAGAAATTCCAAGTTGTAATACAATAGCAGATCTTTCTAGAAAATTAAATTCTCATAGATGTACAATTAGAGAATATCTAATTAGGTATGGATTATATGAGGATTTTAAAAAGAAAAATAAAGCAAAACAACAAGTAGGGGAGTCTATTCCGTAAGTGGTAGCGGGGCGCACTGTAAATGCGTTGCTTTACGGCTCGGGGTGTTCGACTCACTCGGCTCCCACAAATCCCAACAGAAACAAGTCAAGGCAATCGAGTTGAAGTGAGAAGCGGAGATTAACAGAAACAGGGATTATAATAGTTCAGTTGGCCGAGTGGTCTAAGGCAGCAAACTGTTAATTTGCCGAAAATTAAAAGTTTTCCGAAAGTTCGAATCTTTCACTGAACGCAAAAAATAAATAAAATTATGACTACAAAAGAAAAGAAAGATTAGGTAATTGAATTAAGAAAATAGGGCAAAACTTATTTAGAAATTCGAAAAATAACAGGAGTACCAAAGAGTACTATCTCAAATATTTGTAAATCTGCACATTTAGAACAAGTAACAATAAAAATTGACGAAGCTTTTATAAAGAAGGCTCAAGATTTATATGATTCTGGGTGTAGTTTAAAGGAAGTTTGCAAGAAATTAAAAGTTTGTTCAACTCGGTTATCTCCTTATTTAAAATTAAGAGTTAAAACTAAAACTAAAACTAAAGTTGAAGCAGTAGTTGATTGGAGAAAAAGAACTAAACAAAAACTTATAGAATATAAAGGTGGTAAATGTGAAATTTGTGGATATAATAAGTGTGTAAATGCTTTAGAATTTCATCATAAAAATCCGTTGGAAAAAGACTTTCAAATTTCAGGTTCTAGTAAATCATTTGAGAATTTAAAATCAGAAGTTGATAAATGTTTATTAGTTTGTGCAAATTGTCACAGAGAAATTCACGCAGGACTAATAGATATTAATAATTTATAAGTTTAAACAAGTAGTATTCATAGAGTTTCTTCGTAGCTCATTTGGTAGAGCATAAAACTTGGGATTTTAATGTAGCTGGTTCGATTCCAGTCGAAGCCTTATGGCAATACTCTATAACTTTTCTCTTGTTTTATTTTTTTTAAACTAAAATAATATGAACAAATTTCAAACATTAATGGCTGATAATTCGTCAGCAACTCTTAAACGTCGTGCTGGTTCAATTGCTACTAAAGCAGATATTGCAGCACAAACTGTAGTAAATGAACTTAAGAATCATGTAAGTTCTCTTGAACTTAAGATTGATCAGTTAGTTGATTTTGCTCCAGATAGTACAGATTCACTTACTATTGGCGCCAAGGATTGGAATCCAGATCAATGGGCTCGTGAACTTCAGAAAACTAAATGGGAACTTTATTTAGCTAAAGAGCAACTTAAGATTGCGGAAGAAACTTACAAAGAGTATTTTACTAATACAGAAGAAAAATGAAATGTTGGGTAACGTTAGATTGGCATCCTAATGAATCTTGGAATAGAGATCTTCTTTTACATTTTAAATATCCTTCGTTTGAAAAAACTAATTCAAATGAAAGAATTTGGGATGAGTCTGATAGTTCAATCGTATTAATGTATGTTAATGGGCTTCTCGAAGATAACATTCCTGCAGATTTGTTTAATTTACTTCAGAGTTCTGATAGATTCGATGATTTCCTTGAAGGAAAAGATCCAATTGAATTAGATCTTTCTTTATCTCAAGTTACATCTTGTGTAAAATCTATTCAATCTTCAGTTTTAGATATTAATTTAAAATCATTAATATAATGAAAGTTTACTTAACTTGTGATCATGATGAGGAGAATAGTCGCTCATCGACTTATGAAATTGCAATGCATTTCAATGAACCAGATTATACAGTTAATAGATCCGAGTGTAGATTTTGGGAGACAAATACAGCTTTCGTCATATTTACTCCAGAATATAATGATGAAGTTCCTGATGAAATTATAGAATTATGTAAAGATTTAGATGAACGGATTTATGATGATTTTTTTGATGGAAAAATTTATCTTGAACTCGATTTGAATCTTAATTCAAAGTATTTTAAATCTCTAATCCCAACTAATAAAGTAAAATCCAATATACAAGAAAATAAACAAGAAAGTATATTTTCATCTAAATTGGAATCGATTATTTAAATAAAAAGTTGAAGGAAAACAACTTTAAAAACCTATTTTGTTTCCGAAGGCCAAGGATTCAGTAATGGAGACGAGTGAGGTGATACTCCACGTTAAAATAAAAAGTCACTCTATAACAGTTGAAGGAGAAAACAACTTACAAAAACCTTGGTGATCGACTACGATCTATTCATTTAAAATCCTAGGATTGTGTGGTGCTGATAAATTAAACTGATAATTTAATTTATTATACTGGCCCTGCCAAATGAAATGAATGTCAAAACATTTCTTAGCCAGTTTTAGGAAGCTGGCTTCTAATAGTTGAAGGAAACAACTGATAAACTGATCATTTATCAAAACCCGGTGTAAGATTGGTTGTATATCTTTCTAAAAGGCAGCTGTGAAATGGCCTCGTGAAGTTGACCGCACAAGACTTCTGACGGTGTGAAGAGAACACGAAATCCTCTAATCAAGGTTGACTGATGGTCAATATGACCTGATGAAGCCAACTGCTAAAGTGTGGGCGCATGGTTACATTTTTACCGCTACAGACAGGAAAGTGATTCTTTCTAAAAAATGATTTTATTTTTTAACTCTTTTATTATGAAAACTGATTGGAAAAACGAAAAAGATAATTTGTAGAAATTAATTGATGAAAATATTTCTTATCAAGAAATTGGAAGAAAATATAATTGCAGTGGAAATAATATTAAGAAAGTATTAAAAAGACTTGGAATTAAATTAAATTCTAAAAGAATTATTAATCCTAAAGAACATTTTAATAAAAAGAAACACGTGTGTTTATATTGCGGATCTGAACTTGATACAAATAGGAAATATTGTAATAATATTTGTTAGAGCAAATATGAACATAATCTTTATATTAAAAAATGGAAAAATAAAGAAGAAACGGGATATGATGCTAGATATAAAATTAGTACTCATATAAGACGATATCTTTTAGAAAAATACAATAATTCGTGTTAGAATTGCGGATGTAATTTAATTAATCCTTTTACAGGATTATCAATATTATAGATTCATCATATTGATGGAGATGCATCAAACGCGTCTGAATCAAATTTACAATTATTATGTCCTAATTGTCACGCAATGACAGAAAATTTTGGAAGTAGAAATGAATCTTCTGTTCGAGAATATAGAAAAGAAGATTATAAAAAACATGAAGAATCTATTTTGCCCTAGTAGCTCAATTGAATTAGAGTTCTTGAATACGGATCAAGCGGTTGTGGGTTTGAATCCTACCTAGGGTACTGTAAATTTAAATACAATGAATAGTTTTCATACTTTAATTCACACACAAGATTGGAAAGATTATAAATCTCATTATATTTTTGAAGTAAATGGTCATGGAATGATTCGTGTTACTCAATATAATAATGAATTTGAACTTTCGGATTTATTTGTAACAGATGGGTATCGTAAACAAGGAATGGGAACCTGTCTATTAAATGACGCAATAGAATATTGCAAAGAGTTAGCAGATCATGGAAGAATTCTAATTTCTACTAATGATCATTCAGAAGAATTTACTGATGAATGATATAAAAAAGTTGGATTTAAATTTGACCATATTGAAACTCCTATTTGTTATCCTTTCGAAGAAACTGGGGATTTAGATTGGAGTAATATTTATAAAATAGAATTTTAAGTTACAAGGCATAGTAGTTAAAGAGATACTTCGATTATGTGGTTATGATTCAAAAGATTCTCTTTATTGGTTCTTACCTTTCAATAAAATGATACTGAGGAGTTGGGTAGAATTACGAAAAGTTAAACGTTTTGGTCTCCGTCGTAATTAAGGAAATTGTAGGTAAACAATGGATCCGCCTAAGCAATTTGTGGTAAGTATCATTTATTGCCTCTTGGTATAACGATTATTACGTCTGGTTTTGGTCCAGGAGATAGAGGTTTGATTCCTCTAGAGGCAACAATTTGCGGGTATAGCTCAGTGATAGAGCGATGGACTTCCACTCCGTAGGTCGCGAGTTTGAATCTCGTTACCCGCTCTAAATTAATCAGTTATGTAGAAATTAAAGAAAATGTTATTTATTTTATTATTGTTAATCTCAATTACTGTATTTTCAAATACTAATGATTAGCAAAGACAATATCGAATTGGGTATACTACAGAATATGCTAATGGACAATTCAATTCAAGTCACTTTATAGATAATTCTAGTAGTTACAGAAGTCCAAGAAGAAGTCCAGAGAGACCTGATCCAAATAATCCTGATAGTATTAAGGATGATTGGAGAATGAATAATGATCATTCGACATTAGAAAGAATTTGGGGATGGATTACTGATCCTAATTATACATCATATGATGCTAATTGGCCAAGTTATATAAATGAAGATTACTATATAGAATTTATGTCTAAATACGGAGATACTCCATATGGTAGTACATTTGATTCTTGGTGGAGAGAAAAACATCCTGGGCAAACACCACCTTGGGAAGCACCAGTAGGTGATATGCCTTGGATATTAGGAGGAATGTTTATTATAGCTTATATAATTAGATATAAATGTAAAGAGTAATAATTATGTATACTTGTAAATATTGTGGAAAATAGTTTGAAAAAGTTCAATCATGCTCAGCACATATGGCTTACTGTAGATTATCTCCTAATTATAAAGAAAATATTAGAAGAAAATCAATAAGGATGAAAGGTGTATCTACTGTAACTCAGAAAATGATTGATTTACATCCTGAAAAATATATTAAAAAAGAGTTTAAAATAATTTGTCCAAAATGCGGAAATGAGTTTATTATAACTTGTACTGAAAATGATTTCAAAAAAGGAAAATATAGACATTATTGTTCAAGAAAGTGTGCTAATTCACATGTTGTTTCTATTGAAACAAAAGTGAAAATTGGAAATAGTGTTAGAAATTCAGAAAAATTTAAAAAATCTATACTTAAAACAACTAAAATTCAATATTGTAAATATTGTGGAAAAGAATATAAAGATAAACATTCTTAGTTTTGTAGTAAGGAATGTAAAGCTTTATATTTGAAAAATGTATTAAGTAAATGTGGTGGATTTAGAGAGCATTCTGTAAAAAATTATAAATCTGGATGGTATAAAGGAATTCATTGTGACAGTTCTTGGGAACTTGCGTTTTTAATTTATCATTTTGATCATAATATATCTATTTCTAGATGTAAAGAAGTTCGAAAATATGTTGATGTGAATGAAATTGAAAGAAAATTTTATCCAGATTTTGTAGTTAATGGACAAATTATAGAAATTAAAGGAAAACAGGATATTAATTATATAAATAAACAAAATTATAATAAAGACGTTACATTCTTATTTAAATCAGATATGTAGTTTTATATTAATTATGTAGTAAATAAATATGGATCTGATTATATAAGAATGTATGACACTAAAGATAAAAATCCTATCTGATCAATAGGTTGACGGCTGAATAGCAGCACGGGGATAGTAGTACTTCCGCCTGAATCGTACTACACGTACTTTTATAGTTGAAGCGAAAAATGCGGATTGATTAACCGAAAACTATAATAGCGGAATAGTTCAGCTGGTAGAACAACACTCTCCAAAAGTGAAGGTCATGGGTTCGAATCCTGTTTCCGCTGCTAAATATATAATTATGAGAAATTATGAGAATAGTAAGACTGAATCCAGTAACTAATTATGCCCGGTGCGAGCATTGTGGTGCAGAATTAGAATATGACAAATTTGATCTTCAATGGACTCATACAGAAGAAGAAGATTATTATATAATTTGTCCAAATTGTAAGCAAATTATATGGCTTACAGGAACTCCCACTTTACATAGAATGTATCATGAAGCATGGGAAGAAAGGAAAAAGATGCAGTAATAGATCAATGGTTAGATTGTCTCCTTGCCAAGGAGAAGGTTGTGAGTTCGAGTCTCATTTACTGCTCTTAAAAAATTTGTTTTGACACTGTACTCAAATGGTTAAGGGGCGTGGCCGCAACCCACGTATTTGTCAGTTCGAGCCTGGCCAGTGTCTCTAAAAATTTACAATATTTAGATTATGTAATTAATAAATACGGATCTGAATTTTGGTTAAAATTGTATACTAATATATGAAAATAGAAGAATTAATGATTGGAGATATAATTCTCCGAAAAGACGCTGGTAATGACTGGAGACCAGTTACAGTTACTTTACCACTTTTAAGTGATATTGCTAACTATCCAGATCATTATAAACCATTTGAATTATCTGAAGAATTTCTTAAAGATCAAGGATTTAAAGATGATGAAACAAAAGGAATAATGTTAGATGGAATTAACACTTATTATGGAGAAGAAATCATTTATATTAATGATCCTTTTGTTTTACATGGAACAAACATGCTTGTAATTTGTGAGTGTAAACATCTTCATAAATTACAACACTTCTTGAAGTTAAGAAAAATAGAAAAAGAATTTAATGTTTAAAATATAAAAGGTAGTAGTTCGGAAAGTTACTTCGAGTTTTTTGCACAGTTGGTTAGTGCGTAAAGTTTGGGTCTTTAAAGTCATCGGTTCGAATCCGATAAAATTCTATATTAACTCTTTCTGAAGATTTCTCCTTTTAAACTTATAATATAGTAGTAGAGTAAAAGTTACTTCGAAATTGTCGGTTCGACTCCGATCGTATCTATTAGGATATGTGGCGAAATGGTTCACGCGAAAGATTTTAACTCTTTTTTCATTATTGAAACTTTTACACAGTTCTCTATATTAATTTTTTATTTTATGGAAGAAAAGAAAAATTATTTTTTAGTTGATGGAATTAAAGTTCATTGGAATTTCAAATTATTACCTAAAGGATTTGAAGCAATAACTCTTTTCGGACATGTATTTGATGTTCGAAAAAAAGAATCTCTAAGAAATTATTTAAATACTAGAGATGGAAAAGTTATGATTAATCATGAACGAATCCATATGTTGCAAGCCGGGTCATTTAAATTAAGATATTTTATATTTTATCTAATTTATTTATGGTATTGGTTCATAGGACTGTGGAAATATAGTTTTAATAGTGATCGATCATATTATAATATTCCTTTTGAAAAAGAAGCTTATAATAATGAACGAAATTTTTCATATAGTGAAACTAATTGGAAAATGTATATATGAAAGAAATTATATTATGCACATTATTGTATGTATTAATTTCATTTGGAGTTATATTTATTTTTGAAAGAATTCGATTAAAATCTAATGAATTTAAAATTATTGATAAATATATAATTAATAATACATATAATCTTATAATTCAAAAAATAAAACATAAGTCAACTAAAATGATTAATGTAACTCTGTCTAAAAATGATTATGAGTTGTTAGATGTTGGTGACAAAATTATAATAAATATTTGATGGAAAAAGTTTCTTGGATCCAAAATGGATCTATCTATCGTCGAGTTGAAGGTACTGTATCAAATGTTGAATCTGTACCAGTTGGAATTTATAACATTGGATTTAATCCTTTGTCTGGTTGGTTACTTGAATACACTGCTGAAAAGTTTGAATTTGGTTACAAACTTTATGACCTTCAAACTCATTTTGTACAACATGTACTAAAAACATTTAATAATACTAAAGGTAATTTTGGTATTTTATTAAATGGAACCAAAGGAACAGGAAAGAGTGTAACAGCTAAGATTTTAGCTAATAAGTTTAATCTTCCTATTATTATTGTAAAATCATTTGGAGACAATAACCAAGCATTAATTGAGTATATTGCTTCATTTAATTTTGATTGTGTATTGTTTCTTGATGAATTTGAGAAAACCTGGAATGAGAATGATTGTTCTATTCTTCAGATAATGGATGGAGTTTATACTTCTCCTTATCGTAGAGTTTTCTTGTTAACAACTAATGAAACAAAAATTAATGAAAATTTACTTTCAAGACCATCTCGTTTACGTTATGTAAAGGAATTTGGCAATCTTGAAAGAAATATTGTAGAAGAATATCTTAAGGATAACCTTAAGAATCCAGAATGTATTGATTGTATTATTGACTTTGTAGACACTTTACAAATTTCTACAATTGATATATTGAAAACTATTGTTGAAGATATTAATATTCATGGATTTGATGAATTCTTAGCCAATAAGGATATCTTTAATATTAAGACAGCTACGTATGAGTATAATGTATATAGGTTGAATGCAGACTTAGAAAAGTTTGTTATTTCTTCTAATTATACAATTGCCGAATTCTTAAAAGATGTTAAGCTTAAAGAAAGTAAACATCAACCATATCGTTATGCATATGATTCAGATGAGGAATATGCTATAGCAATGAAAGAATATTATGCAATTAAAGGCAGATTTAGAGATTTTGAGAATAAATATTTCAATACTGATAGATCTTTCAAATCTGTAAAAATTGGAGATCAATTTGGATATTACAGCGATGAAATAGTAATTCAAATTGATTTGGATAAACACGTCTTTGTTACTAAAGATGAAGATGATATTGTATATTTCTATTATGTCAAGAATCCAAATCAAAAACCATCGTTGTATTCTGCAAGTCAGGTTTATATAAACCCGTATTTCCAAATGTAAATAAAATAATACATAGTAGTACATAGAATTACTTCGCTTAAATTGTCGCTTTAAATACGAAAAACTTTATTCTGTGTTATTTTCTTGTATTATCTTTTATCTCTTAAAAAAGGAAGTGTAATAAGGTTATACCTACTTTTAGTATTATAGCTGTGATACGCAGATGGTGTTAAGAGATATATTGGGAGATCGTCTAATCGGTTAGTGACGCCAGTCCGATACACTGGTAATCCGGGTTCAAATCCCGGCCTCCCAACTTATGTGTAGTAGAAGTTTAGAGTTGCTTCGAAGGTTATAACAATTGTTTTTGGTACAATTATCTCCTGGTTCGAGTCCAGGGCTCGCCACAAGATGGACTCATAGTTTCAATGGTAGAACCCCATCCTTTTAAGATGTGAGGTCCCGGTTCGAATCCGGGTGAGTCCACCAATATAAATAATCCTTTAGCTCAGTCGGTTAGAGCACTTGGCTTACATCTAAGGGTCGCAGGTTCGAATCTTACAGGACTACAAATAAAATTTGATCATTGAAATAATTAATGACATTTTAAATATTAAGAAATAAGATCCTATTATGAAAAAAGAAGACTTAATGATAGGCGATTGGGTTGAAGTAATAAACTCAGATCATTTAAAATATGTGCAAGTAGGTGCGGTATTTACTGATTTAATACTTACACAGGAAGCAGAATACGAAAGTGAAGAAATTGATATAAAGGATTTACAGCCAATTCCGCTAACTAAAGAAATCCTCCTTAATAATGGATTTGAAGAGTTTTGTGAAGGTTGCATAGTTAAAGAACTTAGTGACGATGAGATACCAACACTTTATGTCTGGAATGGAAGCATTAAGTCTTTATATGTAGTTGACAATTATTCGACAAATAAATACACATATGTTAAAGAATGCAAGTATGTGCACGAGTTTCAACACGAATTAAAATCTTGTGGAATTAAAAAAGAAATTGTATTATGAAACCAAATGAGTTGATGGTTGAAGATTGGGTTATTCGAAAAGGTGTTTCCAAAGAACCTATGCGCATATATAACATTAATGTGTCAGCAGGCACAGTATATTTAGACCAAGATGGCCGTGGTGTAACCGAGAAGTTTGAGAATATTGAACCAATTCCACTTACACTAGAGATTCTAAAGAAGAATGGGTTTGTATATGCTGATTTGCCATTTGAAGATTTCTATGAAGGATATGGTCTTCATATTCATGGCGGAAATTATGCAGATGGACATAGTAATTGGTATATTATCTGTGGTATAAATGTAAGCATGAATGTTACTCATGTTCATGAACTCCAACACGTATTTAAATTATGTGGAATTGAAAAGGATATTATATTATGATAGAGCAAAATCACGAATGCTACGTATCGCTTGAAGTAGCAAAACTATTAAAAGAAGCAGAATTTGATTGGGAATGTAATAGGTTCTATGATTGTACTAATTCAGACTGTATTAGATATGAGGAGTACCATACACCAACTCTCGATGTAGCACAAAGATGGCTGAGAGAAGTAAAAGGTATTTATATTGGAATAGTTGCAATTGAAAATAAACGTGCAGTTACTAATAGCGATGGTTGGACATTTCATTATGAATACGGTAAACCTACATTTGATTGTGATATTCAAAATGAAAGATGTGAAACTATAAGTACTTTAGATGATTCATTTGATATTTACGAAGAAGCTCAAGAAGCAGGTATAAAGAAAGTACTTGAAATAATTTTAGAGAAAGGAAAATAAGAATATGACAACAATTGGAATGATTACCACCTTTTTAGATAATAATAAAAAATATCTCAATTGTGACGGATATATTCAGTTCGATAAATCAGTTAGAAATCCTGACACATCTGCACATTGGCAATGGGTTGATGGATTACAACTCGACAAATATAGCGGTGAGGTATCTGTATGGTTATCGACTGAAAAGAGTGAAGATTTTCGTTCTATTCCATTAAAGAATATTGAAAGAAATGAAAAACTATTGGGTGACATATTAAAACACCTAGTCGAAACTATAACAACTTTGGATATTATTGGTATTTTTGACAAGAAAGGAGAATAAGAATTATGAGATTAGGATTTAAACATTTCGATATTGGTAAACGTAAATTTTGCATTACAACTTATCGTTTCTTAGACTTCTGTAAAGGATACATAAAAAGGAAAATTGGAAGCGATAAAGAAATTAGTTTTATTGATACGTTTCATTTTAATTTGCTTCCAGTTATCAGATATGAATATAGCTGGTTAACCAAAACTCTATCATTAGAATGGCTTTTTTGGGTATTACAGATTGAAGATGAGACATATCAAAATATGGGCTCATTGTTGGAGGACTGAGTATGACCGACGACCAAATCAAACAAAACGCAGCGAACTATATTGATTCTCTACGTGATGACAACGATATGGGTAAATTCGACTCTTATGATATTGAAGAGGCATATATTAAAGGCGTTCAGAGCCGCGATGAGGAGATAGAACAGTTAAAGAATGACTATCACGATATGTTCTGTGTACTTGCGAATAAAGTAGAACAACTCCGCAACCAATGGCATAAAACTGATGACGACCTCCCTAAAGATGGGGTCCATTATCAAATGAAAGACGGAGAGTTTTTATGTGGCAAACCAATGTTATTACATATTTGTGAAGATGATGATGACAGCGGAGACGATTACAAAGGCTACTTTGACGGAAAGTTTTGGAGATATTGGGATAAACCTATGAGTTGTGACGTTGTAAGGGGAAAAGTTACTCATTGGATGCTAATACCTGAATTAAAGAAAGGAAAACAGGAGTATGAAAGTAACTGATATTATGGTTGGAGATTGGGTAATGAACCCATTCCAAGTAGATACATGCGAGTCTCCTTATGCAAAAATAGACTCCATTGACGGCGAGTATATTACGTTCTTACTTGATGGATTTAAATCAAAAATAATGGAAGAGTTTAAACAATATTATAAATTTCCACTTAAGCCAATGTTAGGGTTAGAACAAATTAAAGTTCTAACTTCTGATAACAAAATGGCATTTGATTGGTGTATTGATTTAGAACCTAAAGATAGAAATAAATATTTAGATATTATAAATTCTAATTCTGATAATTATAAATGGCATTGTAATGTGGAGTATGTTAATGGATTTATTAGAACTCCCTTTGTAAATGTTGACGGAAGTGGAATTAGTTATAAAAATTTACTTCATATTCGAGGTTGGGGAATGTTGACCGATCATCCTTATCATCTTCCTGAAGAAAAAGCTAAACAAATCCAAGATGAATTTGGAGAGTTTATTTGCAAACAATTAAATTCATAATTATGACAAAGCATTATGGAATATGTGCTGAAAATTTCTATTTTACGAAATTCGATGGTACACAATATATAAAATATAGAGTGGGATCAGTTGTTCCATTAAATCGTTTTGAATTTGATTCAATTAAAGTATCTGGAAAATTTGAAGTAGAAAAAACTTCACATTCTAGTTTTGCTTATAGCTCCGACTTAACTCCACGAAGTATATGTAAATTATCTAAAATAGTTAGAAAGAAATGCAGTCCGTTAGGATTTATAGAAGAAATATATGAAAACAACTGATGAATTAAAATACACAAGGTTTAACACTGGAATTATAGTTGGAAGATTTCAAGTTCCAGAGTTAACCGAAGGACATAAAGCTTTGATACAGAATGTTTTAGATAGACATGAAAAAGTTTTTGTTCTTATAGGAGTTGTTAAAAACAATGAAGTAAATGAGAAGAATCCATTACCATTTGATTGCAGATTAGATATGATTCAAACTACTTTTCCTCAGGTAAAAGTATTAGGTATAATGGATGAAGAATCTGATAAAGAATGGGTAAAATCATTAGATAAAACTATTTCTATGATTACTTCTTCATTAGATACAGTAACAGTTTATGGATCAAGGGATTCGTTTTTAAATTGTTATGTTCAAAATGGAGGTACTTATCCTACTTCTGAATTAATTTCTGATATTCATATTAGTGGAACAGAATTAAGAAATCAAATTCTAAGAAATACAATTAATTCAGCTGATTATCGTGCTGGATTTATTTCTGGAGTTTTAATTGCTATAAAAAATGAAAGTGAAAGAGTTAAAAAAGCTTTTGGATCAATTTGATGATGAAATGTCAGTAGTATTTAATGATTACAAATCAAATTCAAATAATCCAATTGATTATAACATTCAAGAATGCTTTGTTTCATTTTCACCACAGTTAAATCAAAAAAGTGTGTATTTAGCATGAATGAAAATAATAACATACCAAAAAGATACTTAGAAGCTGCTCAAAAATATGCCGATCATATAATTGGTGGTAATGGAATAGGAGTAAATGCGGTGCATGAGGCATGCAGAGTAGATTTTCTTGCTGGTGCTAAAGTTGTTCATGAAGAAATTCTTTTAATGAAAGAATGGTTTAATCATATAGAACAATTAGCAACTGATAAAAAGACTGCTAATGGTTTTGTAATGTCTGATTCTGATACATTTGATGAAATCAGAGCTCTTGCAAAACGTTGTCAAGAATATATTGAAATTGAAGGATTATGATTGCTCTTGAATCTTTTACTAGTTACGAAACAACTAAATTATTGTATCAAGCCGGATTTGATTGGAATTGCCAAACTCATCGATTTTATTCTGAAGATGAATATGATGATAGATGTTCAGAAGGAATAAATGCTCCTACATTAGCTACTGCACAAAAATGGTTAAGAGAAGTAAAAGGGTGGTTTGTTGATGTAAGTTATTTTGATAACGGATGGGAAACTACCGAGTTTCCTTGTACTTTTTATGAATGGAGAATAAAAAGTAAGAGTCTAGGCAGATTGGCAAGTATATCCGGACATAGTCAAACTTATGAATCAGCTTTAGATACTGGAATCAATCAAGCTCTTAAAGAAATTTTAAAAAATGAATGATAAAGGCGTTCAAAGTATCGGAATTAGACTTCCAATTGTTAAACAAGGGGATAATCTTGTAAAAATTGTTTGTGATTATGTTATTGATTCAATGACAGAATACTCAGATGATATTTATGGCGATGATAAATATATACACATAGATGATCGTGATGTAATTGGAATCACCGAATCTATTGTTGCACGTACACAAGGCAACTATGTAACTATTGATGAAATTGTTAAAGATCTTGAACAAAAAGGAGTTAAACGAAATTTAGTACTTTATTCTCCTATTATGTCACGCAATCGTTTTTCAATGATTCTTAAAGCATTTGCTAGATTTGCAGATAATATTACTATTCTTTATAACGGTAAATTTGATGAGCAAGGTAATCCTAATTGGGGAATTAATCAATTTACTGGTGTAAATATTAAAAAATATTATGAGGAAATTTGTGTAAATGAGGCTTGCTCATTTAAAATGTTAGGCATTGCTGAACGACAAATTACTAGAGATGAATATCGAGCACATTATATGTTTGATAATAAATGGATTACAATTGATTCTTCTATAGAAACATTAATTGATTGTAGATGTCATCCTGATGACAAAAATGATTGTCTTACTTTAAAAGATATCATGAATAAACCTATAGAATCTAGCGGATATAATTCAAAATATGGTCTACTTGGTTCTAACAAGGCTACAGAAGAAAAGATTAAACTATTTCCAGAACCAGAACTAGCTCAAAAGTTTGTTGTTAGTGTTCAGAAAGAGATCTTTAGTAGAACCGGTAAACATGTTGAAGTCATGATTTATGGAGATGGCTGTTTTAAAGATCCTATTGGTGGAATTTGGGAATGGGCTGATCCTGTTACAACTCCCGCTTATACCGAAGGATTAAATGGAACTCCTAATGAAATTAAAATCAAAGCTTTTGCTGATGATAAATTTAAAGATTTAACTGGTTCTGAGTTAACTGAAGCTGTTAAATCTGAAATTAGAAATAAGGAGTCTAATCTTGTAGGAAATATGGCGTCTCAAGGAACTACTCCCCGTAGATATGTTGATTTGTTAGCAAGTCTTATGGATTTAACATCAGGTTCTGGTGATAAAGGTACTCCTGTAGTTCTAGTTAAGAATTATTTCAAAAAATACAGTGATTAATGGGAAAATTAAAAACAGTAGGCTATGAACTGAGAGATATTGCAGTAATGCAAGCTCCTGTTTCATTTGCCAATCATCGTGGAGAAGTTGATCCATTTATTGAAGTTTGTAATAGAAAGGTTTATCCAATCTTTGTTGCTCCTATGGCATCAGTTACAGATCAAAATAATTATAAGGTTTGGATTGAAAATAAATTGACACCAGTAGTTCCACGTAGTGTTCAAAAGAGTGAGAATAATCCAAATGGCTTGACATTTGAAGAGAGAATGGAAATTGCCAAAGAGACATTTGTTTCAGTATCACTTAAAGAAGCGCAAGCTGATTTAGTAAGATATTTATCTGGTCCTTTAACTTCTATATATTATATTTGTATAGATATTGCACACGGAACTTTAAGTCATTTATATGAAGCGTGCAAGAATATTAAAGCTTTATATGGAAATCAAATTGTTTTAATGGCTGGAAATGTTGCTACCCCTAATGCATATTCATTTTATGCTGATGCTGGAATTGATTATATGCGTGTTTCTGTAGGTTCTGGGAGTCGTTGCACTTCTGCTTGTAATGTTGCAGTTCATTATCCTATGGCATCTCTTCTCGATCAATTAAATGAAGAGAGAAAAGCATATGCACATAGTCATAATGGAAATGCTCCAACTAAAATTATCGCTGATGGCGGTATAGGTTGGTTTGATGATATTCAAAAAGCATTGGCTCTTGGTGCAGATGCAGTTATGTGTGGAAAGATTTTTGCTGAATGTGATGAAGCATCTGATCCAATTTACTTTTCTAAAGATATCGAACATGCTAAGACTAAAGATGGAAGAATATACGGATTGATTCCTGCTGAATTGGGATGGAAACGATTCCGTGATTATTATGGTATGAGTACCAAACGAGCTCAAAAACAAACTGGAGGGTCTGGTAATAAAACTGCAGAAGGTATTGATTATCCTGTTGAAGTTAAATATCCTGTTGAAAAATGGATTGAAAATATGGAATCATATCTTCGTAGTTGTATGACTTATACCAATTCACATAACATCAAAGAACTTCGAGAGAATTCTCAAGTAATTATTCTTGGTGGTTCTGGGGATGTAGCATATAGAAAATAAGCTGAGAAATCAGCTTATATGGTGTTCGTGGTGGAGAGGTCTAACACGCCAGATTGTGGTTCTGGTTTAACGCACGTTCGAATCGTGTCGAACACCCAATAACTTACATTTTAACAATAAAATTTATTTAAATAGCTATAAATAAATTAGTTAAATTATAAACAGATGCGGTCTTGAGTTTTTGTAAGTATTTAGAGCCGTAAAAGGATTGGTTATCAGTGCACATAACTTTCTTCACATCCCGGTCCACTTAGATCGATGAGGTGGACATTTAGTCCCATAGCTCAGTGGTGTAGTAGCGGCACACTCATAATGTGAAGGTCGGAGGTTCAAATCCTCCTGGGACTACACGCGGTTATATACCAATTCCGGGGGCATGAAAGGAAGGCTCTGAAGGGAAGTGTCATAAGACATGTAGTGGCAAAAAGTTGGTACGAGAGGGTGGAAGGCCCTCATTTTAATTATTTTTATGAAAAAGAAAAGAAAAATAAAAAAGCATTTATTTACTATTAATGAGATGGATAATTTATTTAAGATGATGACATCTGATGATGAAGAAACAAGAGAATTGGCCTATAATATATTTATTACGTCTGGCCCATATAGACATTATAAATATACGTTTAATAATTATTTATCTATAAGTACTGATATGTCAATTAAGGATTGTTTTTCTACTATTCCTTATTATATAGGATCTAAAATTCAAAATTATTTATCTCATTATAAATATATAAAATAATTTTCCCATACTATAGTTATCGTGGTATGTAAAATAATTTGAAAAGCGACGATTTACTAAAAATTTACGAACTTTTACAGAGTTAAGATAACTTAAATTTCGACTCAGTTAAAAATATATAACTGGTGCAGTGCTAACATTCGTTAGTGATAAACTATGCTCCAATTAGTGATGGAAAAACTAATTCGACATAGATTTTGGCCTCTTAGTTCAAGGGATAGAACCTGGGATTTCTAACCCCACAATTTGCGTTCGAGTCGCAGAGAGGTCACTTTGGGGGTCTTCATATAGTCAGGTTTAGTATGT